>Ga0247831_1000023_pt1 | contig 280139 bp, 269 predicted proteins | sample LaCruzMarch2015__9_FD_192406 | JGI IMG/M metagenome (GOLD analysis project Ga0247831, IMG submission 192406) | Freshwater microbial communities from meromictic Lake La Cruz, Castile-La Mancha, Spain - LaCruzMarch2015_1m | ecosystem: Environmental > Aquatic > Freshwater > Lake | place: Spain... | reverse complement strand
GCTTGGCCCCATCGGCTACATCCCGCCAGCAGAAGCAGAGGAGGCGTTCTATGCAAACATGAACACATTCGATATGGTCGCCTAGTCGTTGAACAAACCACCCTCCGGTAAACCCGGGGCGGTTCAGACCGCATCGCCACCGCCCTTGAACAGCGCCAGCCTTGAAGCCCGCCTCGCTGCCCTCGCAGCGGCGGGTGAGACCATCACCTATGGCGAGCTTGCGCGTGAGCTTGGCTTGCGGATGGGCGAACTGACGGCGGCGCTGGAGGCGCTGATGCAAGTCGACGCTGCTGCGGGCCAGCCGCTCCGCGCCGCCGTTATGTGCGCCCGGGGCACCACCCTGCCCGCCCGCGGTTTTTTCGACAAAGCGGCGGCGCTTGGCCTCGATATCTCCGACCGCAGCGCCTTTACCGCCTCACATCGGGAGCGTTTGCGGCACCCTGCCTAGCCCTGTCTGTGCGCCAGCGCAGAGAAAGACTTCACTTCCACCGGATGGTCTATCGCGCGCAATCACGTATTGATGGCCCATCCGGCACTTTGACCGGGACCACCCATAAAGGACGACCCATGGACCAGCTCAAGACCTACGCCCCGCTTGTGACCCGCATCTTCCTTGCCGCGCTTTTCATTCCGGCAGGCCTCGCCAAGATCGGCGACGTTGCCGGATTCTCTGGCTACCTCACCTCTGGCGGGTTGCCCGCCTTTCTCGCCTGGCCGACGATCGCGCTCGAGATTCTTCTCGGCGTCGCCATGCTGATTGGCTATCAGGCCCGTTATGCAGCACTGCTTGGCGCGGGCTTCTGCGTGTTGGCGGCGGTCCTTTACCACAACAATCTGGCCGACCAAATTCAAGCGGCGATGTTCTTCAAGAACCTTGGCGTGGCCGGGGCCTTCCTGATGATCTTCGCACATGGGCCGGGCAAACTGGCCATCGACAAGGCCTAACGCCTTTGCCGGGGGCCCAACTGCCCCCGGCTTTTCTTTTCCGCCAATCCGGCCTAAACCGCCGCCATGAGCGAACCCCTTCACATCATCGGCGGCGGCATGGCGGGCTCCGAGGCTGCCTGGGCGGCGGCGAACCTTGGCGTTCCGGTCGTGATCCACGAGATGCGGCCCAAGGTCGGGACCTTTGCCCACCGCACCGGCGATTTTGCCGAGATGGTGTGTTCCAACTCCTTCCGGTCGGATGACCACGAACAGAACGCGGTCGGCCTTCTGCATTGGGAAATGCGCACGGCGGGCGGGTTGGTGATGGAAATGGCTGAGAAACACCGCTTGCCCGCAGGGGGGGCCCTGGCGGTGGACCGCGACCCCTTCGCCGCAGCCGTCACCACACGGCTGAAGGCACATCCGCTGATTTCGACGTCTTATGAGGAGGTTACCGAGCTTCCCTCCTCAGGTCACTGGATCATCGCCACCGGCCCCCTGACCAGCCCGGCCCTCGCCCAGTCAATCCGTCGGGCCACCGGGGCCGAGGCGCTGGCCTTCTTCGACGCCATCGCCCCCATCGTCTATGCCGACAGCATCGACATGGGGCAGGCTTGGATGCAGTCGCGCTACGACAAGGGCGAGACCGAGGATGAGCGACGCGCCTATATCAACTGCCCGATGACCCGTGACGAGTACGAGGGTTTCATCGACGCCCTTCTGGCCGCCGACAAGACCGAATTCCGTGAGGGTGAGACCGCAGGCTATTTCGACGGCTGCCTGCCGATCGAGGTGATGGCCGAACGCGGCCGCGAGACCCTGCGCCACGGGCCGATGAAGCCGGTGGGGCTCACGAACGCCCACAAGCCCGCGGAAAAGGCCTATGCCGTGGTGCAACTGCGCCGCGACAACAAGCTCGGGACGCTTTACAATATCGTGGGTTTTCAGACCAAGATGAAGTACGGCGCGCAAACCGCTGTTCTCAAGATGATTCCCGGGCTTCAGGATGCGAATTTTGCCCGGCTGGGCGGCATCCACCGCAATACGTTCATCAATTCTCCAACGCTGCTTGATGCCCAGATGCGGCTGAAGACCCACCCGCATTTGCGCTTTGCCGGGCAGATCACCGGGGTTGAGGGCTATGTCGAAAGCGCCGCCATGGGGCTTTTGGCGGGCCGGATGGCGGCGGCGGAGATTCAGGGCCGGGACCTTTCCCCGCCACCCCCCGAAACCGCGATGGGCGCGCTGGTCACCCATATCACCGGCGGGGCCGAGGCGAAGACGTTTCAGCCGATGAACGTGAACTTTGGCCTCTTCCCCCCGATTGACGCCAAAGGTGGCCGCAGGGGGCGCAAGGACCGCTACAAGGCCTATACCGACCGCGCCAAGCTGGCCTTTCAGACATGGCTTTCGTAACCCGCTTTGCGCCGTCGCCTACCGGCCCCTTGCACCTTGGCCACGCCTATTCCGCACTCCTCGCGCATGACATGGCGCGGGCCCGGGGCGGCCAGTTCCTGCTGCGGATCGAGGATATCGACCAGGCCCGCTCCAAACCCGACTGGGAACGCCAGCTGATCGACGACCTGACCTGGCTGGGCGTCTATTGGGACGCCGAGCCGATGCGCCAGTCGGATCGTATGGGGGCTTATTCCCAAGCCCTTGATACCCTGTGGGATAGGGGCCTGATCTACCCCTGCACCTGTACGCGCAGCGATATCGCAGCGGCGATGTCTGCGCCGCAGGAAGGGGCTGACCTGCCCAGCGGGCCGGATGGTCTGATTTATCCGGGCACCTGTCGGGGCAGACTTTCCTACGAAAGGACCTTCCCCGAGGCCCACCCCCGCCCCCAAAACGAAACTCTGCGCCTAAACATGGCGCTTGCCGTCGGTCCTAGTAACGCCTTTGCCCATCGCATCGACACCCCGAACGGTGGCTGGAATTCCTATGCGGGGTACATGGAAACCGGCATCAGTCCGGCAGGCAAGACCGGCCGCGTCGAGTTCACGCCCGAGGACATGACCAAAGGTGTAGGCGATATCGTGGTCGCCCGCCGGGACATGGGCACGTCCTACCATCTGTCAGTTGTCATCGACGACGCCGCGCAAGGGGTGACCCATGTGGTCCGGGGCGCGGACCTGAGTCAGGCGACGAAGATCCATGTCCTCCTCCAGCGCCTCCTCGGCCTGCCGACTCCGGTCTATCACCACCACCGCCTGATCCGCGACGATCAGGGCAAGCGGCTGGCCAAGCGTGACGACGCGCGAGCCTTGTCGAAGTACCGGGCCGAGGGGGCGACGCCTGCCGATATCCGCCGGATGGTCGGGTTATAGGGGCTGGGTCAGCACAACCTCATCGCCGCCCTGCACCGCCGTATAGAAACACGACCGCCGCCCGGTGTGGCAGGCCGGGCCGGTCTGGTCCACCAGCGCCAACAGGCAATCGCGGTCGCAGTCCAGCCGCAGTTCCACCAGCCGCTGGTGGTGGCCCGAGGTTTCCCCTTTGACCCAGAACGCCGCCCGCGAGCGTGACCAATAGGTGACCTTTCCGGTCTCCAGCGTGCGGGTCACCGAAGCCTGGTTCATCCAGGCCAGCATCAAGACCTCACCCGTGGCATGGTCCTGCGCGACGCAAGGGATCAGCCCGGCTGCGTCATAGGTCAGGCTGGCGGGGTCGAAGGGCATCGCGCTCTCTCCTTGGCAGGGGCCTTGTGGGGGACTACATACGGGTGCAAGCGCGCCAAAGCCAGAGAGGGCATCGGATGAGCGACAGTGACCTCATGAGCCTTTATTCGGCCAAGGTGCTCGCCCTGACCACCGACATTCCGCATCTTGGCCGGCTAGAGGCACCCGATGGCAGCGCACAGTGCCGCGCGCCCCTGTGCGGGTCTACCGTGACGGCGGATGTCGGGCTGACCGGGGGCCGGGTGACGCGGTTCGCGCAAGAGGTGCGGACCTGCGCGCTGGGTCAGGCCTCAGCCGCCGTGCTTGGTGCGGTGGCGGTTGGGCGGTCGCTGGCCGAATTACAAGCAGCGCGGGCCGAACTGCAAGCGATGCTGGAGGGCGACGCCCCGCCCCCCGCCGCGCCCTTTGCCGGGTACGAGGTGCTGCGCATCGCCAGCGGCTACCGCAACCGCCATGCCTCGATCCTGCTGCCCCTGGATGCGCTTTGCGCGGCGATTGCGGCGGCCGGATAAAAAAAACCGCCGCGCATCCGGTTGGATGGCGGCGGAAGGTGCGGCTCTGGGAGGGGTCAGGCCAGCCGGGCAAGGCGGCCAACCCCAGGGGGCATCAGAGCGCGGGGCAGAACCGATCAGGCAAGGCCGGGCAACGAGAGCACGGCCACCAAAAGAACAAACAGGGCGATCAGACCGGCGGCATCTTCCACCGCACCGTGGTCTTTCGCGAACATGGTCTTGAGTGCGTATTTCATCGAACCCTCCGTTCTTGTTGCCCTATTGTTCTCACAATCCCGCGGGCCTGTAAAGAACTTTTTAAGAACAAGCGAGAACAAACCGGCTTTGTTCACCCAACGCTGATCAAACGCAGCGCCCGGTCCTGATCCATCAGCCAAAGCAGCGCCCGCGCCGCCAGACCGCGCGGGCTGGACAGGCTGGGGTCATCCAGCAACAGTTTGCGCGCATCGGACTGCGCGAGTGCCATCAGCGCCCCTTGCCGCTCAAGGTCCGCCACCCGAAACCGCGGCAGACCGCTTTGCGCGGTGCCGATCAGATCGCCCGCCCCGCGCATCGCAAGATCTGCCTCGGCGATGCGAAAGCCATCCTCGGTGTCGCGAATCGTCGTCAGCCGCCGCGCGCCGGTTTCGCCCAAGGGGGCTTGATAGAGGAGCAGACAGGTGGACTCCGCATCCCCCCGCCCAACCCGGCCGCGCAGCTGGTGCAGCTGGGCAAGGCCAAAGGTCTCTGCCTGTTCGATGACCATGATCGTGGCATTGGGCACGTTCACCCCAACCTCGATCACCGTGGTCGCGACCAGCACCTGCGCCGCCTCCGCCACGAACCGAGCCATCGCGGCATCCTTATCTGCCGGGGGCATCTGGCCATGCACCAGCGCCACCTTGTCACCCAGGATGGCGCGCAACGACCGAAAGCGTTCTTCGGCGCTGGCGTAATCCAGCACCTCGGACTCGTCCACCAAGGGGCAGACCCAATAGGCCTGCTTGCCCTCCTCCACCGCTTTTTGCAGATGGCGGATCACCTCGTCCAACCGCTCGGTGGACACCAGCGCGGTTCGGATAGGCTTGCGACCTGCTGGTTTTTCGTCCAGCACCGACACGTCCATGTCACCATGCGTGGCCAAAGCCAGACTGCGCGGGATCGGTGTGGCGGTCATCACCAGCACATCGACGGCATCGCCTTTGGCCCCAAGTTCTAGCCGCTGGGCGACGCCAAAGCGGTGCTGCTCATCCACCACCGCCAGCCGCAGGTCGTGAAAGCCAACGTCCTTTTGAAACACCGCATGGGTGCCGACCAGAATCGGGATCCGCCCCATCGCCAGATCCTCCAGCTTCATCGCGCGGTCAGCGCCCCGGTCGCGCCCGGTCAGAAGCTCCAGCCGCACCCCGGCAAGGCGGGCCAGCGGGGCCAGACCCTCAAAGTGCTGACGGGCCAGAAGTTCCGTCGGGGCCATCATCACGCCCTGCCCGCCCGCCTCAACCGCGACCAGCAGCGCCAGGAAGGCCACCAAAGTCTTGCCCGACCCGACATCGCCCTGCAAAAGCCGATTCATCCGAAAGGGCGAGGCCATGTCGGCGGCAATTTCGGCCACGGCGCGGGTCTGCGCCCCGGTCGGCGCGTAAGGAAGGTTGGAAAGCACCCGGTCCCGCAGCGCGCCATCCCCCGCCGTCACCACCCCCTTGCCCCGCCGCAAGGAGGCGCGGGCAATCGACAGCATCAGTTGATGCGCGAACAATTCATCATAGGCGAGCCGCAGCCGTGCCGGATCGGTGGGGGCAAGCCCGGCCGCTGAAACCGGATTATGGGCCGTCTGCAAGGCCGTGGCCCAGTCCGGCCAGCCTTCGCGCGCGATCAGGCTGCGATCAATCCATTCCGCCGCCACCGGCAACCGGGTCAAGGCACCCGCCACCGCCTTGGCGACCAGCCGCTGCGTCAGGCCCGCGACCAGGGGATAGACCGGCTCATAGGGCGGGATCTCGCCCGCCTCTTCGGGTCGCAGGATGTGGTCGGGGTGGACGATCTGCGCCAGGCCATCGAAGAATTCGACCTTGCCCGACACCAGCCGCCGCTGCCCGGTTGGCAACTGCTTTTGCAGGTATTCGGCGCGGGCGTGAAAGAAGACCAGCTGAAACTCCAGCTTTTCGTCGCGCACATGCACCCGGTAGGGCCCCCCCTTGCGGCGCGAGGGCACATGCTGGCCCACCGTCACCTCCACCGTCAGCGTGGCCGGCGGCGTCACATCGCGGACCGAGGCGCGCAAGCCCCGGTCCACCCCCGCCTGGGGGAGCAGGTACAAAAGGTCCTTCGGCCGCTCTACCCCCAGCCCGGCAAAGGCCTGCGCCGCCTTGGGGCCAATGCCAGGAAGGGTCTCAAGTCCGGCAAAAAGCGGGAACAGCGCCTCGGGACGCGCGGTGGCGGGGCTGGTCATCCGCCGATCAGCCGCAGCCAGGCGGCCTCATCGATGACCTCGATCCCCAAAGCCTCCGCCGCCTTGGCCTTGGAGCCTGCGCCGGGACCGGCGATCACCAGGTCAGTTTTCGCGCTGACGCTGCCTGCGACCTTGGCCCCCAAAGCCTCGGCCCGCGCCTTGGCCTCGGCGCGGGTCATCTGTTCCAGGGTGCCGGTAAAGACCACGGTCTTGCCGGCCACCGGGCTGTCGGATTGCGCGGCGGCGACGGCAAGGATTTGCAAATGCCCCACCAGCCGGTCCACCGCCACCCGCTCGGCGCTGCCCGGTTGCAGCGCGTCCAGAAGCGCACGCGCGCTGACCGCGCCGATGCCGTCGATGGCGGTCAGGCTGGACCAGGCTGGGCTGGCCGGGTCATGTGCTGCATCCATCGCCGCGATGAAGGTGTCCCAGGTGCCGTAATGCCGCGCCAAAAGGCCCGAGGAGGTCTCGCCGATATGCCGGATGCCAAGCGCAAAGATCAGCCGGTCGAGCGGGATGGTCCGCCGCGCCTCAATCGCGGCGAACAGCTTGGTGACTGAGACTTCTCCGAACCCGTCGCGGTTTTTCAGCTTTTGCAAGGGGTTGGCGGCATCACGGTCGGCCAGGGTAAAGATATCGGCGGGGCTGCGGATCGCAAGGCCCAGGTCGGAATCGGGCTCGGCAAAGAAATATTCGACCTGCTTCGCCCCCAGCCCCTCGATGTCAAAGGCGCCCCGGCTGACGAAATGCTTCAGCCGCTCCACCGCTTGGGCCGGGCAGATCAGCCCGCCCGAGCAGCGGCGAACCGAATCGCCTTCCTCACGCGGGGCGTGGCTGCCACATTCCGGGCAGGTGGTTGGGAACTGGAACGGCGGGGCGCCCGGCTTGCGGCGCGTGAGGTCCACATCGGCCAGCTTCGGGATCACATCCCCGGCCCGGTAGACCTGCACCCAGTCGCCGATGCGAATGTCCTTGCCGTCGCCGTTTTCGTCAGGGCGGATCGGCTCGCCGCGACTGTCGCGCCCGGCGATGTAATCCTCGTTGTGGAGGGTGGCATTGCTGACCACCACCCCACCGACCGTGACCGGGGCCAGCCTTGCCACCGGCGACAAGGCCCCGGTGCGGCCCACCTGGATGTCGATGCCCAGAAGTTCGGTCCAGGCCAGTTCGGCCGGGAATTTATGCGCAATCGCCCATCGCGGCGTGTTGGACCGAAAGCCAAGCCGCGCCTGCAGGGCCAGGTCATCGACCTTGTACACCACCCCGTCGATGTCATAGCCGAGCGTGGCGCGCTGATCCTCGATCCGGCGGTATGCAGTCAGCAGCGCCTCGGGCCCGTCGCACAGGGTGGTGAGGGGGTTGGTGGCAAAACCCAAGGCTTGCAGCCGCCGGATCGCCTGAAACTGGCTGGGGGCAAGAGGCTCCGACACCTCCCCCCAGGCATAGGCGAAGAATTTTAGCGGGCGACCCGCCGTGATCGTTGCGTCAAGCTGGCGAAGGGACCCCGCAGCGGCATTGCGCGGATTGGCAAAGACCTTCTCCCCCGCCGCCACCTGCCGCGCGTTGAGGGCGGCAAAATCGGCGTGGGACATATAGACCTCACCCCGAACCTCCAGTACGGCGGGCGCGCCGTTCAGGGTTTGGGGAATGTCGGCGATGGTGCGGGCATTGGCGGTCACATCCTCACCCACCAGGCCGTCGCCCCGGGTGGCCGCGTGCAAAAGGGCGCCGTTTTCATAGCGCAAGGCCAGGGAAAGCCCGTCGATCTTGGGCTCGGCAGTAAAGGGCAAGCCCCCGGAATGGCCCAGGAACCGGCGGATGCGGTCGTCGAAATCACTCACGTCCTCGGGCGCAAAGGCGTTTTCCAGGCTAAGCATCGCGACGCGGTGGGTGATCTTGCCAAAGCCGTCGGCCACAGGACCGCCGACCATGGCGGTGGGACTTTGCCCGGAAGCCCCGACCGCAGGGAACGCCGCCTCTAGCGCCGCAAGTCGGCGTTTCAGCCGGTCATAGTCGGCATCGGTCAGCACCGGCGCGTCGTCACGGTGATAGGCGGTATTGGCCGCAACAATCATCGGGGCCAATGCCGCCCATTCCATGACGGCCTCAGCTTCGGTCATCTCTGAGACGGGACGTTCCTTTTCGTCGGTCATTCCGCCCTCCTGTCGCCTGCAGCCCAAGTCTTAGGCCGCAGGTGGGATCAGGACAAGTCAGGCGCTGGCGGCAAGCTTTGGCACCGGGACCGTACCCCCGGGGTCGCGCAGCACATAGCCCCGGCCCCAGACGGTTTCGATGTGGTTCTGGCCCCCCGTCGCCTCGGCCAGTTTTTTCCGCAGCTTGCAGATGAAGACATCGATGATCTTGAGTTCGGGTTCGTCCATGCCACCGTAAAGATGGTTCAGGAACATTTCCTTGGTCAGGGTGGTGCCCTTGCGCAGGGAAAGCAGTTCCAGCATCTGATATTCCTTGCCGGTCAGATGCACGGTCTTGCCTTCGACATCCACGGTCTTGGCATCCAGGTTGACCGCGATGGCACCCGTCTTGATCACCGACTGGCTGTGGCCCTTGGACCGGCGGATGATCGCATGGATGCGCGCGACCAGTTCCTCGCGGTGGAAGGGTTTGGTCAGATAATCATCCGCGCCAAAGCCGAACCCCTTGAGCTTGCTTTCGGTATCGTCCGAGCCCGACAGAATCAGGATCGGGGTCGTGACCCGGGCCTGACGCAACTGGCGCAGCACTTCATGCCCGCTCATGTCCGGCAGGTTGAGGTCAAGGAGGATCAGGTCGTAATCGTACAGCTTTGCCAGATCGACGCCGTCTTCGCCCATATCGGTGCAATAGACGTTCAGGTTCGCGTGGGTCAGCATCATTTCAATACTGCGCGAGGTCGTCGGGTCGTCTTCCACAAGCAGGATGCGCATTGGCCGGGTTCTCCGCTTTTCAGTCCATCACCGTTAATGACCTTGTCCGGCAATGGTTAACCCAGCGTTACTGTGACATGCGCAAAAGCAAAAACAATCTAAAGTTGTCGATTCTTCTGGATCGCCGTGACCTTCAGGCCCTGGTCGCCATGGCGTTCGACAGCCCGGCGCCAAAGCGTGAATTCCTCCTCCGACAGGGCGTAACGCTCCAGCGCCTCGGCCTCGGGGATAAGTCCATAGACCACGGCTTTGACCACCAGCGCCTTGCGGCTGGCCACCCAGCGGCGCGTATCGGCCGGGGGCAAATCGGCGCGGGACAGGCGGCTGCCATCCGGCAAGGTGATCTGGCGCGGACCATCGACACGTTTCAGGAACATCGCTTTTCCCTCATGCTCATGGGGCGACCCTGCCTGAACAGGCTTAATCAACCCTGAAACTGGGGATTGAGAGTGTACCGCATTTTCATATATTGCCTGACACTTCCCGAACCCGGATCCGATCATGCCGCGCGACGTCGCCCTTAACTCTCTTGGCCTGGCCAAAGCCCCGCGGGATACGCGGGTCGTGGTCGCCATGTCGGGCGGCGTCGACAGCAGCGTCGTGGCGGCGGTGCTGGCCGAGGAAGGCTATGATGTTGTCGGCGTAACCCTGCAGCTTTATGACCATGGGGCCGCGCTGGCCAAGAAGGGGGCCTGCTGTGCGGGCCGCGATATTCATGACGCGCGACGGGTGGCCGAAACCATGGGCTTTCCGCATTACGTTCTGGACTATGAGAACACCTTCCGCGAGGCGGTGATCGAGGAATTTGCCGACGCCTATCTGGCGGGTGCGACCCCGGTGCCCTGCATCCGCTGCAATGAGCGGGTGAAGTTCAAGGACCTTCTGGCCACCGCCCGCGACCTTGACGCCGATTGCATGGCCACCGGGCATTACATCCAGCGCAAGCTTGGCCTCAATGGCCCGGAACTGCACCAGGCCGCGGACCCCGCGCGAGACCAGAGCTACTTCCTGTTTTCCACTACGCCCGGCCAGCTCGATTATCTGCGCTTTCCGCTGGGGCATCTGCACTCAAAGGCCGAAACCCGCGCGCTCGCGGCGAAATACGGGCTGCCGGTGGCCGACAAGCCCGACAGCCAGGATATCTGCTTTGTCCCGAACGGCGATTATGCCGCCGTGATCGAAAAGCTGCGGCCAGGCTCGGCCGATCCTGGGCAGATCGTGGGTCTGGATGGTCAGGTGCTGGGCGACCACCGCGGCGTGATCCACTATACCGTTGGGCAAAGAAAAGGTCTGGGCATCGGCGGGCTGGAAGAGCCTTTGTATGTCCTGCGGCTTGATCCCGCGACGCGGCAGGTGATCGTCGGGCCGAAGGCCGCGCTGTCCACCCGCGTGGTCCCGGTGCGCGAGGTGAACTGGCTGGGCGATGCGCCCTTTGACAGCCAGCCGGAATGGCATCTGGCGGTCAAGGTCCGGTCCACCCGCCCCCCGCGTGAGGCGATCATTCGCCCCACCGGTCCCACGAGTGCCGAGGTGGAGCTGATCGCGCCGGAAGATGGCGTCAGCGCCGGGCAGGCTTGTGTGTTCTATGCGCCCGAGGGCGGCCGGGTCTTCGGTGGCGGCTGGGTCTGGAAGGGCTAAAGCCCCAGCACCGCCAGCACCGACCGCGCCGCCCGCAGGCCCGGGGCCTCACCGCCCTGCCCCAACCGCTCCATCGTCAGTTCCATGGCCTGCGACTGGGCCTGGGCGTTCGCCAAAACCGAAATGAGCGCCGGGGCGATCTTGTCGGCGCGGCAATCGGGGCCGATGAATTCCGGCACCACCCGCGTCTCAGAGACCAGATTGACCAGCGTCACCGTGTCGATCAGGGCTGCCCGCCGCATCAGCCAATGGGTCAGGGGGTGCATGTCATAGGCAATGACCATCGGGCAGGCATTGGCCGCAAGTTCCAGCGATACGGTGCCCGAAGCGGCCAGGGCCACATCGGCCGCAGCAAAGGCCCGGCACTTTTCGGACGGGTCCAGGATGATCTCGGGCTTTACCGGCCAATCGGCGGTCAGCGCGCGCACCATGCCCTCGACGCTGGCCAGGGTCGGCAACAGCACCCGCAGGCCGGGATGCCGGAGCGCCAGTTGCCCGACGACCTGACCGAACACCGGGGCCAGCCGCGTCACCTCACCCTTGCGCGATCCCGGCAAGGCCAGAAGAATCGGCGCGGTTGCATCGCCGAGGTGCGCCGCCACCTCGCCCGGTTTGACCATGGGTTCGGACACCACCGGATGGCCGACGAAATCGCAGGTCATCCCGGCGGCGGTCATATAGGGCGGCTCGAACGGCAAGAGCGCGAGCACATGGTCAATGACCTTGGCCATCTTGGCCGCGCGTCCCGGCCGCCAGGCCCAGACCGAGGGCGCGACATAGTGGATGGTGCGCAGATCGGGCGCTGCGGTCTTGACGATCCTGGCGACCCGCAGGCAGAAATCCGGGCTGTCGATGGTGATCAGCGCCGCCGGGCGAAGGGCCAGCACCGCTGCCGCCGCCTCACGGATCCGGCGCTTGAGATGGAAATACTTCGGCAGCACCTCGGCAATGCCCATCACCGACAGCTCTTGCATCGGGAACTGGCTTTCCAACCCCTCGGCCTGCATCAGGGGGCCGCCGATGCCCGCGAAGGCCACGCCAGGGTGAAGCTGCTTCAACCCCGCCATCAGCGCCGCGCCCAGCCGGTCGCCCGAGGGTTCGCCTGCGATCAGGAAAAGCACCGGGCCGCTCATCGCTTGCTTCGCGACGCTTTTCGCCGGGCACCAGACAGCGAAGAGCGGTCGCAGACCTGCGATGAGCGGACCCGCCTCATGGCCGTGCCCAAAGGAAAAGACCAAGCTCGGCTGCCAGCCCTTGCATGGCCGGAAGGTCAAGACAGATCACGCGATCTGCCTGAAACGCCACCCCGCCCAGACCGGCAGCGACCACGGCCCCAAGCGTATCGGGACCCAGCGTCGGCAGGTCGATGCGCAGGTCCTGATCCGGTTTCGCAGCCTTGTAGAAAAGCCCGCGCCCGCGTGCTGGATCCGGGCGCAGCGCGGCAGGCAGGCCGGGCAGACTGGCCAGCATGGCATCGGTGCCCGCCAAAACCTCAACCGCAAGACAGAGGCCTTGCTGCACCACCGCGCCCTGCCCCACATCCACCGCCCCAAGGGCTGCGACAATGGTGGCAGCGCGGGCGGCGTCGGCGCGGTCGGCCTCGGTGATCGTTCCGGCCAGAACCCCCTCGCCCGGCACCAGACCTGGCGCGACATCCGGCACGCCAAGGATCTGAAATCCGAAATCCTCGAAGATGCCCAGCACCGCGCGCAGGGTGGCATCGTCCCCGCCCCGCATTGCCGCCATTAGCGTGGGCAAAAGCTGGGCCGTGTCGGCGTCGATCAGGGCCGGGTCAAGATGCGGGCGCGTCATGGCCCCGGCAAAGATCACCTGTGTCACACCCCGGTCGGATAACAGCCGCAGAAAGGGAACCAACCGCTCGATCCGGAACAGCACGTCGACCGCCAACCCGTCCGGAGCAAAGCCCTCAACCGTCGTGATCAGGGGCCGCTCGGGCATTGCCAGTGACACGGCCGCCGGCAATGCCCCCCGCCCGGCGATCAGCGCCACGCTCATCTGCCACCCTTGGGCGTCAGGAAACTGCGGTCGGACTTTGACAGGATGAAATCGGCGATTTCGCGCACCAGGGGGCTGTCGCTTTCCTCGGCCAACTTGCGGGCGCGATCCAGGAAACTGCCATCTTCTTGCGCGAGGGTCTGATAGGCGGCGCGCAGCGCAGTGATCCCGGCCCGGTCCACCCCCCGCCGCTTCAGCCCCACGAGGTTCAGCCCGTCCAACTCACCCCGGGGCGCCTGCACCAGCCCGTAAGGGATCACATCATTGGTGACCATGGTGACTGCCCCGATGATCGCGCCGTGGCCCACCCGCACCCATTGGTGGATGCCCGACAGCCCGCCGACGATCACATCATCCCCAAGCACCACATGCCCGGCGATGGCGACATTGTTGACCAGGATTACCCGGTTGCCGATCTGGGCGTCATGTCCGACATGCGCGCCAGTCATGATAAGGACATCATCGCCAACCCGGGTCACCCCGCCGCCGCCTTCGGTGCCGGTGTTCAACGTCGCCCCTTCGCGGATGCGTGCCCGGGCCCCGATCACCAGCCGGCTGCGCTCACCATGGTATTTGAGGTCCTGCGGCACCTCGCCCACGGTGGCAAAGGGAAAGATCACGCTGCCTTCACCCACCTCGGTCCAGCCGGTAATCACCACATGCGACTTCAGCGTGACATTGGCGGCCAGCGTCACCTCGGGACCGACATGGCAAAACGGGCCGATCTGGCAGCCGGGGCCAATGGTGGCACCGGCCTCGATCACCGCCGAGGGGTGGATGCGGGCGTCGGGGTGCAGGGTCATGCCATGGTGCCCCTCACTTGGGCACATCGAACATCGCCATAAAGGTCGCCTCGCAGGCCAGATCACCGTCAACCATGGCACGGCCTTCGAATTTCCACACCCGCCCGCCCCCGCGCAGCGCCTTGACATGCAACTCTAGCACATCGCCGGGCACCACCTTTCGGCGGAATTTCACGCCATCAACGCCCATGAAGAACACCTTGGCATTCTTGTCGACCAGATCCATCGACAGGCCCACCAGGATTCCGCTGGTCTGGGCCATCGCCTCGATGATCATGACGCCGGGAAAGATCGGCATCCCCGGAAAGTGGCCCTGGAACTGCGGCTCGTTCAGGGTGATGCATTTGATGCCGACGCAGGCTTCGTTCAGCACGATGTCGCGGACCTTGTCGATCAGCAAGAACGGATAGCGGTGCGGGATGATCCGCTGGATCAGGTCAAGATCGGCGGTGGTCACGACGGTTGCATCCATGGTGTTCCCTTTCTCAGCCAGCACCCGGCGCGGCTCTGCGTTTTGCCGTTGCTAGCAAGTCGCAGGTCAGGTGACAAGTTCCCGCCGTAGCCGTCACGGTTCCGCGCCCGGTACGGGCGGCGTCGCCGGGTCGGCTGGTGGCGCAGGCAAAGCGGACAACTCGCGGTCGACGCGCAAGATTGCCTCGTCTGTGATGTCAAAATCGGGCGAAAACAACACCACGGCAGAGGCGTCGATGATCGCCGAGGCCCCCGTTTCGCGCAAAAGCGCGACAAGGACCGGCCCGACAGTCCCCAAAAAGGCCGCCCGGTCGGCATCGCGGGCAGCGACCAGCGCCGAAAGTTTGGCATCCTGTTCGCGGCGGATCCGTTCGGCCTTGGCATCGAAAGCCTCGGCCAATTGGCTGAACTCCTCGGACGGCAACGTGGTGCGCTGGGTGGTCAAGGATTGCTCTTCGGCGATCAGACCGGCAAGGATACGGGCATTCTCGGCTTCAAGTTGGCGGGCGGTTTCGTTGCTGCGCGCAATGCTGGCCTGACCAAAGCGCGACAGTTGAAACAGCCGGTCCTGATCCAGCACCAGGACCTTGCCGCTAAGGTCAGGGGCCGGCGCGATGCCGGAGTCCTGCGCCAGACCCGCCCCGACACAGGCCAACCAGAAAGCCGCCGCCAGCACGGCGACGGCGCGAAAGCCCGGCACCGCGCCGCCCATGATCAGAACTTGGTCGAGATGGTCAGATCGAAGGTCTGCTCTTCGTCGTAGTCTTCCTTGACCAGCGCGTTGGTGAAGTTGAACCGCAAGGGACCAATCGGGGTGTTCCAGAAGATCGACAGGCCGACCGTGGCGCGCGGGTTAAAGCTGTCATCGACCGTGCTGCCGCCAAAGCCAGCCGTGTCATCCAGCCCCCAGACCGAGCCGACATCGAAGAACGCGCCGCCGGTGATCCCGTATTCTTCGGGCAGGCCCAGCGGGAAGTCCGCCTCGAACCGGGCGACGGCGAAATAGTTACCGCCAAGCGCGTCTTCGTCGGTCGCATCCAGATCGCGCGGACCGATCCCCTTGGGCGCAAAGCCGCGGATCTTGCCACTGCCAAAGTAGCGTTCGGTCACCCGGCTACCGCTGTCGCCTGTCGAAACGATCGCGCCGCCTTCGAAGATCGCCCGCAGAGCGACTTCTTCCTTCAGCACCTTGGTCTCGGCCAAGGCCAAAGCGGTCGTCTCGATATATTCGGTATCCCCGCCCAACCCGGCGAAATCCTGGCCGAAGCGAATCAGAAACCCAGAGGTCGGGTTCAGGCCCGAGGTGCGGGAGTCATATTCGTAGCCGTAGCCGATCGAGGTGGTCACCAAGGCACCACGCGCAGCCTCGGCAATCAGGATCGGAGAATCGCCGGTGTAATCGGAAATCTCGTCCTCAGATATCCGCAACCGCAGATCGAGGTCGGACTGCTCGCCCAAGGGAAAGCCGATGCCGGTGGTAAAGCCGAGATTGCTGGTGTTGAACACCGAGTTATCGCTTTCCGACGTCTGGTAATAGGCCCCGATCGAGAAACTAAGATCGCGGCCCAGAAGGGCGGGTTCGGTAAAGCTAAAGGACGAATCCTGGGTGTCGGTGCCGGTGGTCACGTTCAGCGACAGCTTCTGGCCGCGCCCAAGAAAGTTTGCTTCGGAAAAGCCGATGTTCAGGCCTGCGCCACTGGAAACCGAATAGGTGACCCCAAAGCTGAGCGACCCGGTCGGCTGTTCTTCGACATCGACATTGACCACGACCTGATCGGGGGCCGAGCCGGGTTCGGCCTCAACCTGGGCATCGGCGAAAAAGCCAAGCGCGCGGATGCGTTCGGCCGACTGCCGAATCTCACGCGGGTTGAACGGGTCACCCTCGACGCTGCCGAACTGGCGACGGATCACCTGGTCCAGCGTGGTGGCATTGCCTTCGATGTCGATGCGTTCGACAAAGATCCGCTCGCCGCGAACGATGGCAAACTGGATATCCACGGCCTGACCGCGTTCGTTCCGGGTGATCCGCGGTTCGACCCGAATGAAGTTGAGGCCCTTTTTCAGGGCCAGGTTTTCCATCCGGGTGATGTTGTTGTCGATCAACAGCGGCGAATAGGTCTGGCCTGTGCGAATTTTCTGCACAGCCTCGAATTCGACGGCATCCACCCCCTCGACCTCAGAGATCGTCGAGATGTTGCCAATGGTGTAGGGCAGGCCTTCCCGCACGGTGAAGGTGACGAAGGTCGCGTCCCGCTCACGTGTGACTTCGGCGCTGGCGTCGGTCACCTGAAAGTCGATGTAGCCGCGCGACAGGTAGAACTGGGTCAGGACCTGCTTGTCCACCTCCAGCCGTTCGGCGATGAAGGTATCGCGCTGGATGAAGGTGCGCAGGAACCCGGCCTGCTTCGTCTCCAACACCTGCCGCAGACGGCGGTCCGAAAAGTCGCGGTTGCCGACAAAGGACAGACGCTCGATCTCAACCACCTTGCCTTCGGTGATCTCGAACACGAGGTCCACGCGGTTGTCCGACCGGCGGATGATCTTGGGCGTGACGCTGGCGGCGATTCGGCCCGCGACACGATAGGCATCGGCAATCGCGGCGGCATCCGATTCGGCTGTGGTCGGGTCATAGACGCGGCGCGCCTGCGACTGCACAAGTTCGGCCAGCATTTCATCCTTGAGCCGCTTGTTGCCCTCAAAGCTGATCACGTTGACAATCGGGTATTCGCTGACCCGGATCACCAAAGTCGACCCTTGCGGATCAAGCTCGACCGACTGGAACAGGCCTGAATTGGCAATCCGCTGATAGGCGTCGTTCAAAGTTGCGGCAGAAACCTCATCGCCCTTGCTGATTCCGGCATAGGCAAGGATCGTCGCCGGATCGACCCGCTCGTTGCCCTCGACAACCACGTTCGAAAAGGAAAAGACCTGCGCCTGGGCTGGTGAGAGGAACGCGGCAGAAGCCGTTGCAGTACCGATGAAAACTGCTGTCGCCAGCAGACGCGCACGCGCGCCAGACGCGGACCCCTGTCCGGTGGCCTTGCGGAAGGTGCCCTGCATCATCAGTCCTCGTCATTCCATACTGTCTCAGACTAGCTAGCGGGAAAGCCAAGCTTTGTCAAAAGCCTGCGGTCCCTGTGGATAACTTTCCCACATCTTGTGGCAAGGAAAGCGAAACCCCGCCGCTGCCGACCCGTGTTTCAGACGCAGACCAGATCGCGGCTAAGCGCGAAAATCATGATCCCAAGGACAAAGCTGAGCCCCACCGCCATCAGCACGCGCAGCGCCCGCTCGGACGGCGGACGGCGCATCACGGCCTCATAGGCGTGAAACACCAGATGCCCGCCGTCGAGAACCGGGATCGGAAACAGATTCAGGATGCCAACGCCCAGCGACAGCACCGCCATCATGCCGATGAACGTCTCTACCCCGTTGCGCGCCGCGTCGCCCATCGTTTCGGCCATGCCGATCGCACCCGAGAAGTTGCAGGTGCTGATTGCGCCGATGATGATGGACCAAAGGCCAGAGAACGTGCCGGCAGTCAGGTCCCACATCCGCTCCAGCGTCAGGGTCACGGTCTCGACCGGGCCCGGGCTGCGCATCGCGGGATCAAAGAACAGCCCGGCCCCGATGCCGATCTGGTAACGCTCGGTCAGCGAGCCATCCACGTCCTCGACGGTGCGGATGCGCGGCGTCAGGGTCAGATCAAAGGTCTTGCCCGCGCGCCAGATCGTCAAGGCCACCGGCGCGCCCTTGCTGGCGGCGACGATTTCGGGAAGCTGGGCAAAGGTCAGAACCTCTTGCCCACCGGCTCGCAAGACCACGTCGCCCGCCTGCAGGCCCGCGTCAATCGCCGCCGACCGCACGAGCACCGCTCCCACCACCGCCGCAAAGGGATGCGGGCCGGTCACGTCCACCTCACTGCCATCGCGCAGGACGCGGTAGGTGACGGTCCTGGCGGGGGCAAGATTCTCCAACACCGCGCCAAAGCTTTCGCCGTCCGGGGTGGCATGCCCATCGATCGACAGGATCACATCCCCCACCTCAAGCGATGGCCCGGTGTGGGGAAAGTCAACCAAAGCCCCAACCGTCGGCACCTCACGCGGGATGCCGATCACGACCAAAAGCCCGGCCAGAAGCACAAAGGTCAGGATGAAATTCGCCACCGGACCCGCCGTCACCGTGGCCGCGCGTGCCCACAAGGGGGCGCCGGTCATGGTGTGGCGACGCTCTTCGGCTGAAAGCCCGGCGACATCCCCCGCCTGCACCGAGCTTGCATCCGCGTCGCCCAGAAACTTGACATAGCCGCCAAACGGGATCGCCGCTATCTGCCATTTGGTGCCGCGCCGGTCGGTGCGGCTGTAGAGCACCGGACCAAAGCCGATCGAGAACACCTCGGAATGGATGCCCGACCAACGCGCCACGATATAGTGGCCGTATTCATGCACGAACACGATGACCGACAGCGCCACGATGAAGAAGAACACCGTCCAGGCCGTGCCGCCAATGGCTGCGAAAATGTCCAACTAGCGGCTCCCTGCCATTTGACGCGCGATCTCGCCCGCCCTCTTGCGTGCCAGATGGTCCATTCCCAGCACATCCTCAAGGGCTTCAGGCAGATTTGATCCACCCATCTGCGCGTCCAACGCGGTCAACGTATCCTCGACCACCCCTGCCATGTCCATGAAACCGATGCCACCGGCAAGGAAATGGTCGAGCGCGATTTCCTTTGCGGCGTTGAACGCAGCCCCGGCAAGGCCGCGCCGCGCCATCACGTCGCGCGCCAGCCGAAGTGCCGGGTAGCGCGCCATGTCGGGGGCGCGGAAGGTCAGGGTCGAAACCTGGGCGAGATCCAGCCGCGCCACCGGCAGGGTGGCCCGCTTGGGCCAGTGGAGCGCGTAACCGATGGGATGCCGCATGTCGGGGGACCCCAGATGCGCTATGATCGCCCCGTCGCGAAATCCCACCATGGAATGGATGAGGGATTCGGGATGAATGATCACCTCGATCTGATCGGGGGCGACACCAAAGAATTCGCGGGTCTCGATCACCTCCAGCGCCTTGTTGAACATCGATGCCGAATCGATGGTGATGCGCTGACCCATCGCCCAGTTGGGATGGGCGAGGGCCTCTTTCACTGTGGCCTTGGCCAAAGCCTCCAGCGGCCAGTCGCGCAAGGCCCCACCGCTGGCGGTCAGGATGATACGGTCGACTGCGGCAAGGTCTTCACCCGCAAGGGCTTGAAAGATGGCGGAATGTTCGCTGTCCACGGGCAGGATGGTGGCGCTGTGGCGCGCGGCCTCGGCCAAGAGAAGCGGCCCGGCGGTGACCAGGCTTTCCTTGTTGGCCAGTGCCAAAGTGCGTCCGTGCCGCAGCGCACGAAAGCCCGGCACCAGACCTGCTGCCCCGACGATGGCACTCATGACCCAATCGGCGGGGCGGTCGGCGGCCTCGGCGATGGCATCGGCTCCGGCGGCGACCGCGACTCCGGTTCCGGCCAGCCGGTCGCGCAGCTCGGCCAGGCCCGAGGGGGCGGCACAAACCGCCACCTCGGCCCGCAACTCGCGCGCCATCTCGGCAAGGCGGGCCAGGTTCTGCCCGCCGGTCAGCGCCACCACCCGGTAGCTGCCGGGCGGCGCGCGGCGGATCAGGTCCACCGTCTGCTCACCGACCGACCCCGTCGCCCCGAAGATCGAAATGCTGCGCATGGCCCCCTACCCCCCAACCAAGGGCTGAAGCGCCACGAAAGGCTGGATCAGCCACAACAGCACCACCGCCCCGATCAGCGCGTCAAACCGGTCCAGCACCCCGCCATGGCCCGGAATGACCCGCGAAGTGTCCTTGACCCCCGCCCGCCGCTTGATCCAGCTTTCGGTGATATCGCCAAGCTGCCCGGCAAAGGCCACCACGACCGACAGGGCCACCAGCACCAGGCTCGCACTACCCATGACCACGAAACCAAGGCCCACCAGCCCCGCCCCGACCCAGCCCGCAATCGTGCCCGACCAGGTCTTTTTCGGGCTGATCCGGGGCCAGAACCTTGGCCCCCCGACCAGACGGCCCACAAAATACCCCAGCACGTCCGAGGCGACCACGACCGCCACCAGCCAGAAGATCACCACCGGCCCAGCCGTCTCGCGCAGGCCCACCAGCCCATAGCCCGCCAGCACGATGGCCAGCCCATAGACCGCGCGCAGGCTGCGGTCCTGGCCGGGGGCCAAGCGCAGGATCAGCCAGGGCAGCACAAGGCATCCCACCGCGATCTGCGAGGCCAGCACCGCATGCAGCCAAAGCGCCAGCACCAGCGCCAGACCACAGGCGAGCGAAAGCGGGATCGGCGTCGCCCAGAGCGGCACCGGGTCAGCAGCGACGGTCATCCGGGTCAGCTCCCAGATCATCACCACGATCAACGCCACGATCAGCACCGCAAAGGTGATGCCGCCCATCCAGATTTCGGCCAGCCCGACCGCGATCATCACCGCCGCCGACAGGCCCCGACTGCCCAGATCGCCCCATCTGGCGCTTGCCGCCTTGTCCCGGTGGTCAAGGTCGGTCATGCCGAGGTGCCGCCAAACCGCCGCTCACGGTTGCCAAAGCGGGCGACGACGGCGGCCAGTTCCTCGGCGCTGAAATCGGGCCAAAGCGTCGGGGTGAATTCATATTCGGCATAGGCCGCCTGCCAGGGCAGGAAGTTGGAGGTCCGCGTCTCGCCGCTGGTGCGAATCACCAGATCAGGGTCGGGCAGGCCTGCGGTATCAAGCTGGCCGGCAAAGGCAGCATCGGTCAGATGCGCCGGGTCCAGAAGGCCCGAGGCCGCCGCTTCGGCGATCTTGCGCACCGCGCGCACAAGCTCGTCCCGGCCGCCATAGTTTACCGCGACGGTCAGGTGGAGCCGGTCACAGCCCGCCGTCCGCGCCTCGATCCCGGCCATCAGGCGCTGCAGCTTGGGGTCCAGCCGCCCGCGTTCGCCGATAAAGCGCATCCGCACGCCGTTTTGCGCCAGCCGGTCGGCTTCACGTTCGATATAGCGGGCGAAAATCGCCATCAGGCCAAGGACTTCCTCGGTCGAGCGCTTCCAGTTTTCGGTCGAAAAAGCGTATAAAGTCAGGTACTTGATCCCAAGGCCGGGGGCGGCCTTGACGATCTCGCGCACCCGCTCGGCCCCGCGACGATGGCCCACCAGGCGCGGCCAACCCCGGTTCGTGGCCCAGCGGCCATTGCCATCCATGATGATCGCAAGGTGGGTGACCGGGCGCGGCACCGAAGACGAGGCAAGGTCCTTGGACAAAGGCGACCCCCCCGGTCAGACCTGCATGATCTCGGCCTGTTTGGCCTCTAGCGCCCGGTCGACGGCGGCAATGGCCTTGTCGGTCAGGTCCTGCACCTCTTCGGACCACATCTTCTGGTCATCCTCGCCCATGCCGGCGGCCTTGGCCTTCTTGATCTGGTCCATCCCGTCGCGGCGCACGTTGCGGATCGCGACCTTGGCGTTTTCGGCATAGCCGGCCGCGACCTTGGTCAGCTGCTTTCTGCGCTCCTCGTTAAGTTCCGGGATCGGCAGGCGGATCAAGGGGCCGTCAGTGACCGGGTTGATGCCGATACCGCTTTCGCGGATCGCCTTTTCCACCTTGGAAATCATGCCCTTGTCCCAGACGTTGATCACCACCATGCGCGGCTCCGGCACGTTCACGGTCCCCAACTGGGTGATCGGGGTCATTTGGCCATAAGCCTCGACCTGGATCGCATCGACGATGGAGGCAGAGGCCCGCCCGGTGCGAAGGCTGGCGAATTCGTGCTTGAGCGCGGTCATCGCGCCATCCATGCGGCGCTGGATCGCGTCAAGATCGATTTCAGGTTCTTCTTGTGCCATGGGTGCGGCTCCTTCCCTTCGCTGGCCTTACGGCCTTGCGGTTTTCGGTTCTATAGCAGAGGCATGGGGAACGGGTACAGGCCAAAGCGGCAGGCCGTGGTGTCAGAGGTCCTGCCGCTCACGCCGAAGCCGGGCATCCTCACGCAGCGACGCCAAGCCCGGCCAAAGCTGCACCGCCAGAACAACGATCGCGACCGGCAGACCAACAAGGATCGGCCCGTCACCACGCCAGGCGCGCTCGGCCACATAGGCCGCGAAACCGCCCGACATTTCGCAGCATTGCCGGAATTCAAGCCAAGCCACACCCACGGGCAACCCGACCAGCAGGACGGCAGGCGGCAGCAGCAACCAGCTGAAGAAGGCCCGCAGGCTATATGGCTTGTGCAATGGCGGCTGTTTGCGACCGCTGTCCACAAAGCGGCCCGTCCGCAGCGAGGCCGCAATCGACGCCAGCGTGTCATCAACTGGCGCGACCGTCAGCCGTGCCAAAAGCGCGCGCGCGGCAGAAGACACTCCGCCCAGCATGCTGAGCGAGGACATCGTCGCGTCACTCGCCTTCACCGTGTAGATCGGCATGGTTTCGATGATCGGGGTCATTTCGACGCCAAGGGCGGCGGCAGAGCGTTCGAAGATCAGTTGGTAATCGATATGCCGCGCCTTGAGCATACTCATGCTGTGCTCTGGCGTCAGGCGCGCCTCGGGCAGACCAAGGACATCTGCCGCGACCGCCATTACTGTCTGCTCATAGGCATCCTCGCTTGCCATCGCCGGTTCGCCTTATCCTTGAACCCGGGTGTAGGTACCCTGCCCCGCCAGAATTCCCTTGAAGCCGCCAGGTTCATCCAAGGAAAACACGATGATCGGCAGGTCGTTATCGCGCGCGAGGGCGATGGCGGTCGCATCCATCACGCCCAGATGCTTTTCCAGCACTTCGTCATAGCTGACCAAGTCATAGCGCTTGGCATCGGCGTGTTTCTTCGGGTCCTTGTCATAGACCCCGTCCACCTTGGTGCCCTTGAAAATCGCCTGGCAGGCCATCTCGCTGGCGCGCAGGGTCGCCGCCGTGTCGGTGGTGAAATAGGGGTTGCCGGTCCCGGCGGCAAAGATGCAAACGCGCTTTTTCTCCAGATGCCGCACGGCGCGGCGGCGGATATAGGGCTCACAGACCTGATCCATCGGGATGGCGCTGATCACGCGGGTAAAGACGCCGATCTGTTCCAGCGCCGATTGCATGGCAAGGGCGTTCATCACGGTGGCCAGCATCCCCATGTAGTCGGCGGTCGTGCGCTCCATCCCTTGCGCCGATCCGGCCAGGCCGCGAAAGATGTTGCCGCCACCGATCACCATGCAGATTTCCACCCCAAGGTCGCGGACCGATTTCACCTCCTGGGCGATGCGGGCGACGGTGGGCGGGTGCAGGCCATAGCCCTGATCGCCCATCAACGCCTCGCCCGAGATCTTCAGCATCACCCGGGCATAGGTAACAGCGCCCGGTCTTGTGGCGGCTTCGGACGCTGCGTTGGACATCGGTCCCCCCCTGCATATCGTTTTGACATTGGACTGAGCCGCAAAATGTCGCAAAACGGGGCCGGGTTCAACCGGAGTGTTCAGGCGTGCCGATCACCGCCATCTCGCGCGAGGCGCCGGTTCTGATCGCAGGGCCGACCGCCAGCGGCAAATCCGCCCTGGCGATGGAGATTGCGGCGCGCGACGGGCGGGTGGTGGTGAATGCCGATGCGCTGCAGGTCTATAACAACTGGCGCATCCTGACTGCGCGGCCCAGCCTGGCGGATGAGGCGGCCCTGCCGCATGCGCTTTATGGTCACGTCGCCCCCGACCAGCCCTATTCGGTCGGCCACTGGCTGCGCGAGGTGACGCCGCTTCTTGCCGGGCCGGTGGTCATTGTCGGCGGCACGGGCCTGAACTTTGCAGCCCTGACCCGGGGGCTTGCCGATATTCCACCCACCCCGGCTGCGATCCGGGCCGAGGCGGACGCGCGCCTGGCAACCCTGGGTGCGGATCGGCTGGCACGCGAGCTTGACCCCGAAACCTTCGCCCGAATCGATCGCAACAACGCCGCCCGGATCCAGCGCGCCTGGGAGGTGCAGCGCACAACCGGGCGGGGTCTGGCCTATTGGCAGGGCCTGACCCCGCCCCCGCTTTTGCCCCTGGCCCGGGCCGAGGCCCTGGTGCTGGCGGTCGAGCCCTCCTGGCTCAACCCCCGCATTGACCGGCGGTTCGACCAGATGATCGCCGATGGCGCGCTGGCAGAGGTGCGCGCCAATCAGGCCGGTTGGAACCCGTCGCGCCCGGCCTTCCGCGCGATCGGAGCGGCAGAGCTGATCGACCATCTTGCCGGTCGCAGGACCCTGCCGGACGCCATCGCCGCCGCCACGCTGGCAAGCCGCCAATATGCAAAACGCCAAAGGACCTGGTTCAGATCGAACATGCAGGCCTGGCAGGCCGTTTCACCGCCCTGACAAGAACATAGGGACCGGCATTATCGGATTCTTAACCTTATCCACAGCCTTATGCACAAGATTTTGCAACATTGGTGGGTAAGTCGGTGGCGCGGGCAAAGATTCACCTTGGGGTGCAACCGGGGAAGGCCGTAAACATTGCTCTGCTGCCCGCATCCCGAAAGTTCGCTGCCATGGCCCCTGTCTCGACGACTGCTCCTTGCCGCGTGGTTGCGGTTACCCGTCTGGTCGCCGCCGGCCGCTGGCGGGTCGAGGCGATGCGCTCGATCTCGGAACCCTGCCTGTTGTGGTTCACCAAAGGCCAGGGGCGGATCACCGTGTCGGGCGTCACGCGCGGCTATACGGCCCACAACGCCATTTTCATTCCGGCCGGGGTGATGCACGGCTTCGAGGCCGGGTCCCAGGTGTTCGGCACCGCGCTGTTCTTTGGCCGCGACACCGATGTCGTGCTGCCGAAAGCGCCGCTTCACCTGCGCATCCGCGAAGCCACCGCGCAGCAAGAGGCAAACATGCTGCTGGATTCGATCCAGCGGGAACTTGACGGCGATGTGCCCGCGCACGAACGTGCCACGCGCCATTACCTTGGGCTTTTGGGCGTCTGGCTGGAACGCCAGGCCCGCAAGGCCGAACCCGATGCCGCAAGGCCCGATGCCACCCGCCGGCTGGTGGCGCGCTATACTGCGCTTTTGGAACGCAACTTCCGCAGCGGCATGGGGGTTGCCGAATTCGCCGCAGCGCTTGGCGTGACGCCGACGCATCTGACACGCTGCTGCAATATCGCCTGTGGTCGCCCGGCAAGCGCCCTGCTGCAGGATCGCCGGATATTCGAGGCGCGCAAGCTGCTGGCCGAGACCCAGCTGCCGGTTGGACGCATCGCCGAACAGCTTGGCTTCAACTCGCCCGCCTACTTTACCCGGGCGTTCCAGCATTTGACCGGAAAATCGCCCTCAGCATTCCGGCGCATCGGCTGATTGGCAGTTTGCGACGAGGCTGGCGCGTTTCGCGACGCATCAATGTCGCAAACGAGGCCTGAATAGACGAAACCAGTCGTTGACGTCATGCCGAAAAAAATGCGCAATGGTGGCGGGGATGCGCTTTGGACGCTGGGCTGATTTGTGTGTCGATCATCGCGACACGGGAATCGGACCTGGGGCCGGGCCATCACAACCGCGAAACAAAAAGCCTGACAGGGAGACTTCCGATGACCAAGACCACCAGCGCTGCCGCGCTTCATCCGGCTGCCGCGATGCATGTTGACGACCTCGAGGCCGGCAAGATCAGCCGGCGCGAGTTTCTGACCCGCACCACCGCCCTTGGGGTCTCGGCTGCGGCCGCCTATGGGCTGATCGGGATGCCGATGCCCGCCCATGCCGATGCACACGCCAAGGTTGGCGGCATCCTGCGCGTCGGGATGGAAGTCAAGGGCACCAAGGACCCGCGTCTGGCCGACTGGCCGCATATCGCAAACATCTACCGTGGCTGGCTGGAATATCTGATCCAGTACAACCCCGACGGCAGCTTTGAAGGCCGCCTCTTGGAAAGCTGGGAAGCCAATGCCGACGCGACCCAGTACACTCTCAAGGTCCGTCCCGGCATCACCTGGAACAACGGCGACGCTTTCACTGCCGACGACGTGGTGCGCAACTTTGCCCGTTGGACCGATGGCAATGTCGAAGGCAACGCGATGGCCTCGCGCTTCCCCGGCCTCGTCGACGAAGCCACCAAGACGATGCGCGAAGGTGCTGTCGTCAAGCTTGACGACATGACCGTGCAGTTGAACCTGTCGGCCTCGGACGTCGCCGTGGTGCCGAACCTGGCCGACTATCCTTCGGCGGTCGTGCATGCCAGCTTCGTCGACGGCGAAGACCCGGCAGCAAACCCGATCGGCACTGGCCCCTACATCCCGCAGGAAGTCGCCGTGGGTCAAAAGGCCGTTCTGGTCCGCGCCCCGAACCACACCTGGTGGGGTGGCACCGCGCCCTTGGACGAGATTCACTACATCGACTTTGGCACCGACCCGTCGACCATGGTCAACCTCGCCGCTTCGGACGAGATCGACTGCAACTACGAGACGACCGGCGACTTCATCGGCCAGCTCGACACGCTGGGCTGGAAGAAGCTTGAGGCGGTGACCGCCTCGACCATCGTGATCCGCATGAACTCGGCCACCTCTGACCTTTACAAGGACAAGGCCGTGCGTCAGGCGATCCAGCTTGCGGTCGATCCGAAAGTGGTGCTGGAACTGGGCTACAACAACCTGGGCACCACGGCGGAAAACCACCATGCCTGCCCGGTCCACCCGGAATATGCCGCCCTGCCGCCGCAGACGTTCAATCCGGCCGGTCTGATGCCCGCGCTGGAGGCTGCTGGTCTTGCCACCACCGAGCTTGAGGTGATCTCGCTGGACGACGGTTTTGAAGCCGCAACCACCGCAGCCGTGGTGGCGCAGCTGAAAGACGCCGGCGCGAACGTGATCCACACGGTCATCCCGGGGTCGACCTTCTGGAACGACTGGCAGAAGTATCCGTTCTCGTCGACGACCTGGAACCACCGTCCTCTGGCGGTGCAGAACATGTCGTTCGCCTATGTCTCGACCGGGTCGTGGAACGAAACGGGGATGAACTCGCCCGAGTTCGACGCCGCGATGACCCAGGCCCTGGCGCTGGCCGATGCCGATGCCCGGCGTGAGGTGATGGTGACGCTGCAGACGATTCTGCAGGACGAAGGCTACATCATCAACCCCTACTGGCGCTCGCTCTACCGCCACGCCAAAGAGGGTGTGAACATCGACATGCACCCGTCGTTCGAGCATCACCACTACAAGTGGTCGATGGCATAACGCCAATTTGGTCCGGGCGCTGATCTGCGCCCGGACCACCCTCGCCATCCCCGCCATCCCGTGCCGCCCGCAAGGACCGGCGAGATCGCCCGTCGGGAGCAAAGGCCAAAACCATGCTTGTTTTCATCCTGCGTCGCCTCGGCATCATGCTGTTGACGGCTTTCGTGCTCACATTCGTCGTGTTTTTCCTTACGAACCTGCAGCCGAACCTTGAAAAGCTCGCCCGCCAGGAAGGCTCGGTCCGGATGAGCGAGGAGTCCGTGCTCGACTGGATCCAGCAGAACGGCCACGGCGGTCCGGTGATCGCACGCTATGGCCAATGGCTGGGCGTCGTGCCGGGCTGGGTTCTGACGGATGAAAAGGGCACCACGCGCGGTCGCTGCATCGAGACCCGGCAAGACCCAGCCGAGGCCCCGCGCTTTTGCGGCATCCTGCAAGGCGATTGGGGCTATTCAACGTTTTTCCGCACCGACGTGGTGGCATCGCTGGGCGACAAGCTGGCCTCGACCGGATTCTTGATGCTGTGCGTGATGCTCTTGATGGTGCCGGCCTCGCTGATCATCGGCGTCGTTGCCGGCATGCGCGAAGGCAGCCGCACCGACCGGGTGCTGTCGACCTTCTCCATAGCCTCGACCGCAACGCCGGAATATGTCTCGGGCGTCATCCTGATCGCGCTTCTGGCCTCACCGGTGACCGGCCTGTCGCCGGTGCTGCACGACTGGGGCTGGATTGAGGGCAAGACGTTGTTCCAGGGGGCCGCCTCGCCCGACAAGATCACCTTCTGGAGCTTCACACTCCCCGTCGTGACCATCGCCCTTTACGGCATCGGCTATATCGCCCGGATGACCCGGGCCAGCATGACCGAGGTGATGACAGCACAATATATCCGCACCGCGCGGCTTAAGGGTGTGGGCTTTCGCCAAGTGGTGATGAAACACGCGCTGCGCAACGCCTTGATCGCACCTTTCACGGTGATCATGCTGCAATTTCCCTGGCTCTTGAACGGCGTCGTCATCGTCGAGACCCTGTTCAACTACAAGGGCTTCGGCTGGACACTGGTCCAGGCCGCAGGCAACAATGACATCAATCTTCTGCTAAGCTGTTCGGTCGTGGCGGTGTTCGTGGTGCTGGTGACCCAGCTTATCTCGGACGTGGGCTACGTCTTCCTGAACCCGCGCATCCGGCTAAGTTAAGGAACCGCCATGGACGATCTTCTTTCCTGGGGGGGCATTTTCGGCCGGATCGCGGTGCAGTTCGTGCCGGTCTGGATCGCTCTTGCCCTGACATTTGCGCTGTCGCTGGTCTTCCGGCGTCGCCTTGGGCTTTACGGCAAGCTGTTTGACAGCCCGGTCGGCATGATCGGTTTCGGAATCGTGGCCTTCTGGATCTTCACCGCGGTTTTCGCCAACCTGGTGATCACGCATGATCCGCTGGCGCAATTCTCGGGCATGAAGAACGTCCCCCCCGGCAGCGCGTTGGCGGGGGCCGAGGCGGGTGACTTCGCCTGGTTCCTCTTGGGCGGCGACCATCTGGCGCGCGATGTCTTCAGCCGGATGGTGATGGGCGCGCGGGCGGTGCTGTCGATTGCGCCTGCCGCGACGCTCTTTGCCTTCATGGTCGGGATCACGCTGGGCGTTCCAGCAGGCTATTTCGGCGGCAGGCTCGATACCGGCCTGTCTTTTGTGGCGAACCTTGTGTTGGCATTTCCGGTAATTCTGCTCTTTTACCTGCTGGTCACACCCGAGATCCGCGAGACCGGTATTCCGGTGATCCTCGCGGCCTTGTTGTTCATCTTCCCGATCCTCTTTCTTGTCATCCTCTTGAACGCCCGCTTTTTCACCGACCCCAAAAAGCGCAACCTCTATGTCGGCGCGGTGCTGGTGATCGGGCTTTGGGCCTATTCGGGGCTTGCCTTCAACGCGGATCCCTCTGGCGAGGTGATGACCTGGATTGTCGGCCTGCTTCCCGCGGTCGCTGCCAATCTGGGGATCGAAGCCCCGATCAACGACATCTGGTCGATGGAGCCGAACCTGTTGAATGTCTTCGTCTCGGTGGTGTTCGTGAACTCGCCGACCGTGTTCCGCATCGTGCGCGGCATCGTGATGGACCTCAAGGCGCGCGATTACGTGGCGGCTGGCCAGACCCGCGGCGAAGGCCCCTGGTACATCATGCTGTGGGAAATCCTGCCCAATGCCCGCGGCCCGCTGATCGTGGATTTCTGCCTGCGCATCGGCTATACGACCATCCTTCTGGGCACACTCGGCTTCTTCGGACTTGGTGTTGCGCCGGACAGCCCCGACTGGGGGTCCACCATCGACGATGGCCGCAAGACGCTTAGCCTCTTTCCTCATGCCGCCATCGTCCCGGCCCTGGCGCTGATGAGCCTGGTTTTGGGGCTCAACCTCCTTGCTGACGGGTTGCGCGAAGAAAGCCTGAGGGATTGATGGCATTTTCTGTCCTTAAGTATCCCGGGGGTCCGGGGGCTGGCCCCCGGTCCCGCATTCAGGCGTAAGGAGCCGACGATGACCGATTGGGACCTCTCGAAGCCGATCCTCGAAATCGAGCATCTCTCGATCAGTTTCTTCACCCGCTTGCGCGAGATTCCGGCGGTCATGGATTTCTCGTGCAGCGTCATGCCGGGCGAGGCGATGGGGCTGGTCGGCGAATCCGGCTGCGGCAAGTCTACCGTGGCGCTTGCCGTGATGCGCGAGCTTGGCAAGACCGGCCGCATCACAGGCGGCACGATCAAGTTCAAGGGCCGCGATCTAACCCACATGAACGACGATGACCTGCGCCACATCCGCGGCAGTGAAATCGCGATGATCTATCAAGAACCGATGGCCAGCCTGAATCCCGCGATGAAGATCGGCGCGCAACTGGCCGAAGTCCCGATGATCCATTTCGGCATGGCCAGGGATGAGGCTTGGGCGCTGGCCCGCCAGATCGTGGCTGACGTGCGCCTGCCCGACCCCGACCGCATCGTGAACGCCTATCCGCACCAGCTTTCCGGCGGCCAGCAGCAGCGCATCGTGATCGCCATGGCGCTGATGGCCAAGCCCGCCCTTCTGATCCTGGACGAGCCCACGACCGCGCTGGATGTGACGGTTGAGGCTGGGATTGTCGATCTGGTCAAGGAGTTGGGCAAGAAATACGGCACCTCGATGCTGTTCATCAGCCACAACCTTGGCCTGATCATGGATGTCTGCGACCGGATCTGCGTGATGTATTCCGGCGAGGCGGTCGAAACCGGGAATGTCACCGAAGTTTTCGACAAGATGCGCCACCCTTATACCCAGGCGCTCTTCCGCTCGATCCCGCTGCCCGGTGCGGACAAGAACTCCCGCCCGTTGATTTCCATCCCCGGCAACTTCCCCTTGCCACATGAACGCCCCAATGGGTGCAACTTCGGCCCGCGCTGCGACTATTTCCAGGCCGGGCGCTGCGATGGCACCGACATCGCGATGGATGACGTCGCCGGCGATGACCGGCACGGAACCCGCTGCCTGCGCTGGACCGAGATTGACTGGGCCGCCGCCCCCGCCGCCCGCGCCGTCAAGGAAAAGGCCGCCATCGGCCGGGTTGTGCTCAAGATGGAGGATCTGAAGAAATACTATGCGATTTCCTCAGGTGCGTTCGGGGGCGGCGCGAAGAAGGTGGTCAAGGCGAACGAGACACTCAGTTTTGAGGCGCGCGAGGGCGAGACGCTGGCCATCGTCGGCGAATCCGGCTGCGGCAAGTCCACCTTTGCCAAGGTGCTGATGGGGCTGGAAACGGCGACCAGCGGCAGCATCATGCTGTTTGATGAAAACGTGCAGTCCACACCGATCCAGAAGCGCAATGTCGACACCGTCAGCCAGGTGCAGATGGTGTTTCAAAACCCGTTCGACACGCTGAACCCGTCGATGAACGTCGGTCGCCAGATCATCCGCGCGCTCGAAATCTTCAAGTACGGGCATTCTGATGCTGAACGCATGGCCCGGATGCTGGAACTTCTGGACCTGGTGAAACTGCCCCGTGCCTTTGCCGACCGGATGCCGCGCCAGCTTTCGGGCGGGCAAAAGCAGCGGGTCGGCATCGCGCGGGCCTTTGCCGGCGGGGCCAAGGTGGTGGTCGCGGACGAACCGGTCAGCGCCCTTGACGTCAGCGTGCAGGCTGCCGTCACTGACCTCTTGATGGACATCCAGCGCGAGAACAAGACGACGCTTTTGTTCATCAGCCATGACCTTAGCATCGTGCGCTACCTCGCCGACCGGGTGATGGTGATGTATCTCGGCCATGTGGTCGAAATGGGGACGACCGATCAGGTGTTCCAGCCGCCCTACCACCCCTATACCGAGGCGCTTCTGTCCGCGGTGCCCATCGCCGACACCAAGGTGATCCGCAAACGCATCGTGCTGGAAGGCGACATCCCCAGCGCGGTGAACCCGCCACCGGGCTGCCCGTTCCAGACCCGCTGCCGCTGGAAATCCCAGGTTCCGGGCGGTCTATGTGAAACCGACATGCCACCGGTGCAGGAATTGACCGGCGGCCATCAGATCAAGTGCCATCTGTCTGCCAAGGTGCTGGCCGAGATGGAGCCGGTGATCAAGATCGCGGCAGAGTAACGACGTCTGTTGCAGCCATGCCGTCAATGCATGGCTGCCATGCTGACACTGATCGTGTTCGGCTGCTAAAACGGGTGTCGACGGTATTTGCGCAGGTGACCTGCGGTGTTGCATGGAGCGGTCGCGCCCTTATGGGCGCAAAAGCCAAGACAGTAACAGCAGCGGCGCGGTTCAGCGTCGGCCCCAAACCCCAAGAGCAATCATGTCAGACAGCGATCAGGCCAATGCGCCGATCCCGGAAAATCAGCCCTTCGTCCCTTTTGGCGAAGCGGAACTGGATATAGCAGACTATTTGCGCGACGAGGCAGAGGAGCCGGTTGCCCTTCCCCGGCAACAATCCTTTACCGCGTTGCTGATCGGTGCGGTTGGCGTGGTCTATGGCGACATCGGTACCAGTCCGATCTACGCCTTTCGCGAAGCCCTGCATCCGGTGCTGCACGATGGCCTGGCCAACCGGGCCGAGGTTCTGGGCCTGTTGTCGCTGCTGATCTGGACGCTGATCCTGATCGTGTCGGTGAAATATGTGGCCTTTCTGTTGCGGGTCGACAACCGGGGCGAAGGCGGGGTTCTGGCGCTTTACACCATGGTCCGGCTGGCCATTGGGCGGCGGTCGGTGCCGATCCTGGCGCTGGCCATCATGGGGGCTGCGCTGTTTTTCGGTGACGCCGCGATCACCCCGGCAATTTCGGTGCTGTCGGCGGTCGAAGGCATGGGCCTCGTGCTGCCCAGCCTGGTCGACTGGGTGGTGCCGATCACGGTCGGCATCCTCTTGGCGTTGTTCATGGTGCAGCGCAAGGGCACCAAGACCATCGCCGGGGCGTTCGGGCCGATCACCGTCATCTGGTTTCTGACCCTTGGCGGGCTGGGCCTTTGGCACATGGTCGCCAACCCAGAGGTGCTGTTGGCCTTTGATCCATCCTGGGCGGTGCAGTTCCTGGTGCAGCACCAGGTGATCGCTTTTGCCGTGCTGGGCGCGGTGTTTCTGGCCGTTACCGGGGCCGAGGCGCTTTACGCCGATCTGGGGCATTTTGGCAGGAAGCCGATCATCGCAGCCTGGATCATGCTGGTGTTTCCGGCTTTGGTACTGAATTACCTTGGTCAGGGCGCCCTCGTGCTTGCCAACCCCGAGGCGTTGGAGAACCCCTTCTTCGGCATGGCCTCGCCCGAACTGTTGCCGTTTCTGGTCGTGCTGGCCACGGCAGCCACGGTGATCGCAGCGCAGGCGGTGATTTCGGGGGCATTTTCGATGGGCCGCGCGGCGATCCAGCTTGGCCTTTTGCCGCGCCTGACGATCCGGCACACGGCGGCCGATCAAAGCGGCCAGATCTACATCGGGGCAATCAACTGGCTGTTGCTGGTGGGCGTGCTGCTTTTGGTGTTCGGCTTTGGCACTTCGGCGGCGCTGGCCTCGGCTTACGGCATTGCGGTCACCGGCACGATGCTTGTCACCACGGCGCTGGCCTGCCTGTATCTGATCCACGCCCGCATCCTGTCCCGGGCGCTGGCACTGCTGCTGGTCGGGCCGATCTTTGCGCTTGAGACGGTTTTTCTGGCCTCGAACCTGACCAAGGTGCTGGATGGCGGCTTTGTGCCCTTGGCCGTGGCGCTGGTACTGGGGCTGGTGATGTGGGCCTGGTGGCGCGGCACCCAGTCGGTGCTGGTCAAGGCGCATAAGCAGATGATCTCGCTTGACGGCTTCATAACGTCGATGGCCAAAAGCTCCGTCCATATCGTTCCAGGAACGGCGTTTTTCCTTAGCCCCGAGCCGGATGTGGTGCCCTCGGCGCTTTTGCACAACCTGAAACACAACCGGGTGCTGCACGAAAAGAACATCATCCTGACGATCGAAACCCTGCGCACGCCGCTGGCCGACCCGGATGAACGGGCCGACTATCAGACCCTCAGCGACCGTTTCGGCCGTTTGATCCTGCGCTTTGGCTTCATGGAAACGCCGAACGTGTCGCGCGCCATGGGGCGGGCCCGCAAGCTGGGGTTGCGGTTTGACGTGATGCGGTCAAGCTTTTTCCTGGGGCGGCGGCGTCCGGTGGTGGTGGGTGCCTGGACCGCCAACCGGGTGATGGACCGGATCTATGCGATCTTGACCCGATTTTCCGCCGACCCGACCGAGTTTTACCATCTGCCGCGCGACCGCGTGGTAGAATTGGGTGAGCGTGTGGCGGTCTGAGCCCCTTAGCCGAGGATTGCTTTTACGTAATCCTCGGTTTCGGCATAGGGCGGGATGCCGTCATGTTCTTCGACAGCACCCGGACCGGCGTTATAGGCGGCAAGCGCCAGGTCCCAGCTTCCGAACCGGTCATACATCTGGCGCAGATACCGCGCGCCCCCGTCAAGGTTAGCTTCGGGATCGGCAATATCGACGCCCAGGGCTTCGGCGGTTTCGGGCATCAGCTGCGCCAGACCCGTGGCTCCTTTTTCTGACACCGCCGCCGCGTCCCAGCGAGATTCCTGCTGTACCAGCCGCAAAAACAGGTCTTCGGGCACGTCGTGCTTGCGGGCAGCCGCACGCGCCATTTCCAGATACTCGCCCCGATAGCTGCCGTCATAGGCCGGGCTCGTGCCGGCTTCGGTGTCGCCTTGCTTGTATTTCGGTGTCAGCTTGACCGAACCGCTGTACTGTTTGGCCAGCTTTTCGTCGATCAGCCGCGATTGCGAATCAAAGATCGCGATGCGCGACTTTGTCGAGCCGCTAAGCTTCAACCCTTCGGCCAAAGCACTGTCGGCGACGGCAGCGAACCCGGCGACCATCGCCAGGATGCTTGCAAATCCAGCTTGTCTGGCCCCCACGCCCAACTCCCCTTGCCGTCTGTCCCGGCGACTATAGCGGCTTTGTCGGGTTTTTCCAGCCGGTTTCCCGATCTTGCCCCCAAGACGGCCGGGTTGCGGCGGCACTCCGCCTCGGTATAGGCTTTGTTAACCACGCGGCGGCCATGCTGCGGCAGGCATGTATCGGTAAAGGGAATCACATGGCAGGGTCGGTCAACAAGGTCATCATCGTCGGCAACCTGGGCCGCGACCCCGAGGTGCGCAGTTTTCAAAACGGCGGCAAAGTGGTGAACCTCAACATCGCCACCTCGGAAACCTGGCGCGACAAGCAGTCGGGTGAGCGCAAGGAACGCACCGAATGGCATCGGGTGTCGATCCTGAATGAGCCTTTGGCAAAGATCGCTGAACAGTACCTGAAAAAGGGCTCAAAGGTCTATATCGAGGGCCAGCTGGAAACCCGCAAATGGCAAGACCAGTCGGGGGCTGAAAAATACACCACAGAGATCGTGCTGCGTCCCTATCGCGGTGAGTTGACGCTGCTGGACGGGCGCGAGGGTGGCTCGGGCGGCAGCGGGGCCTTCGGCCAGGACGACCGGGGTGGCTATGATGACATGGGCGCTGGTGCATCCTCGGGTCGGGGCGGCTATGGTGGCGGGGCCACTTCCGGCGCGGCGGGGGGGGCACCCGGCGGTGGGCGCGCCGACATGGATGACGAGATTCCGTTCTGACGCGGGCGCTCTGGACCTTGGCAGCGGCATTCCCTATATAATCGCTCAAGAACCCGGTGAACAAGGACAGCTGCCATGCAGGATCAGGTTGAGGGCAAGCCGCTGATCAGGCCCTCCAGCACCGACCACCCCTTGTATCCGCAGATCGTCGAAGCCTGCCGCACGGTCTTTGACCCCGAAATTCCGGTCAACATCTTTGACCTTGGCCTGATCTACACCATCGACATCGGCACCGAGGCCGAGGTGGCGATCACCATGACCCTCACCGCCCCAGGCTGCCCGGTGGCCGGTGAGATGCCGGGCTGGGTCGCCGATGCGATCGAACCCCTGCCGGGCGTCAAGCAGGTCGATGTGCAGATGACCTTCGATCCGCCCTGGGGCATGGACATGATGTCCGACGAAGCGCGGCTGGAACTGGGGTTCATGTAGCGCCGCTTGAATCCGAAGGCCGCAAGGCCTAGCTTGATCTTTCACGAGGGAGAAAGACAGATGTTCGGAATTCCCGGCAAGGCCGCCGTGACGCTGACACCCGCCGCCACCCGCCAGATCGCGCGGCTGATGGAGCGTCAGGGATCCTCGGGCCTGCGGATTGGCGTCAAAAAGGGCGGCTGCGCGGGCATGGAATACACGATGGACTACGTCGCCGCTGTGAACCCCCTGGACGAGGTGGTGGAACAGGATGGCGCGCGGGTGATGATCGCCCCCATGGCGCAGATGTTCCTGATCGGCACCGAGATCGACTATGAAACCTCGCTGCTTGAGGCGAAGTTCACCTTCCGAAACCCCAACGTCGCCGAGGCTTGCGGTTGCGGGGAATCGATCAAGTTCAAGGATGCTCCGGCGGGCTGACCGGATGGCCTGAGGATAGGGGGCGTCCTGCACTTTTGCCATCGGCACCTGCCCAATGGATATTTTAGCCAGAATGACCAGCCTGGACTTTCGCTTTGGCGGGTGACGGGTTAGGCCTTGGGCCTTGAGACAAACGGAGCGTCAAGATGCGCAGGCTGGCGGCTGGAAACTGGAAGATGAACGGGACCGGCCCTGCCTTGGCCGAGCTTGCGTTACTGATCGCCGCCCAGCCCACCCCGGGATGCGAGGTGCTGATCTGCCCGCCCGCGACGCTGATCGCCAGGGCGGCGGCGGCGGTTCAGGCAAGCGCGCTGCAGATTGGCGGGCAGGATTGCCACGTCGCCTCCTTGGGTGCGCATACCGGCGACATTTCGGCCGCGATGCTGAAGGACGCCGGGGCAACTTATGTCATCGTCGGTCACTCCGAACGCCGCGCCGACCATGGTGAGACCGACGCCTTGGTGCGCGCCAAGGCCGAGGCAGCCCTGGCCGCCGGGTTGACCCCCATCATCTGCATCGGCGAAACCGAGGCCGAACGCGATGCTGGTGCCACGCTGGCTGTGGTGGCCCGTCAGCTTGCAGGGTCGCTGCCCGACACGGCGGCACTTGTGGTGGCCTATGAGCCGGTTTGGGCGATCGGTACCGGGCGCACCCCGTCCCTGGCCGAAGTCGCCGAAGTGCATGGCCATCTGCGGACCCGCCTGACCGAGAGGTTCGGCCCGGTGGCCAGCGGCATCCGCCTCTTGTACGGCGGCTCGGTAAAGCCGTCGAACGCCGCCGAGATTTTTGCCGTGCCGGATGTCGATGGTGCCTTGGTTGGCGGTGCCAGCCTTAAGGCCGCAGATTTCGGGGCCATCGTCGCGGCGCTGTCGGCGTGACCGACCTTGCAGCCCCGGCGCGGCGGTCGCTACTGGCGGCCAATGCGATCTGCATTGCCTCGATGGTGATCTGGGCGGCGGGATTGCCGGCATCCGAGCTGATCATCCCGCATATGCCGCCGCTCGCGCTGACCGCCGGGCGGGCGGTGCTGGCGGCTGCGGTCCTGATGACCGTCTGGTGGGCGGTTGAGGGCGCGCGCGCGATCCGCAAGGCGGACTGGCTGACCGGGACGCTGGTGGGGGTCGTGACACTGGGTCTGGCCTCATTCTTCATAATCCTGGCGTTGCAGCTGAACGATCCGGTCACCGTCGCAATCGTGACCGCAACCATGCCGGTGGCGGGCATCGTGCTGGAATGTGTCGCTGATCGGCGGCCGCTGACACGCGCTATGGCGCTGGGGCTGGTCCTTTCAGTTGCCGGGGGGCTGATCGCGGTCAGCGGAACCGAGGGCAGCATCGATTTCGGCTTTGGAGTGCTGGCAGCGCTGGCTTCGGTTCTGTGCTATACTTGGGGCAGTCGCGCGACCGTGCGGGCCTTGCCGGACCTGACCCCGCTTGGACGCAGCGCGGTGACCGTGGGGGGCTGCGCCGTGGTGATGCTGACTGTGGCGCTGGGCGATGGGGTCTTGCGCGACAGCTGGCCCGACTGGGGTGCCATCGGGGTGCCGGAACTGGCGGGGCTGGCGATTTTCGGCATCGGGTCGATGGCGCTTAGCCAACTGTTGTGGATCATCTCGGTCGGGCGGATCGGGATTGGGGCGGCCAGCATGCATTCCAACGCGGTGCCGTTCTATGTGATGCTGATGGTCTTTGCACTGGGCGGTGCGTGGAGCTGGCTGCAAACCCTGGGTGCGGTGATCGTCATGTTTGGGGCAATGGTGGCCCAAGGTCTGATCGGTCGGTCGCGGCCATGAGGGTCTTGCACCAGTCGCCGACCGACCCCGACTTTGTGCAAAACCCCTATCCGTTCTACGAGGTGGCGCGCGCCGCTGGTCCGTTCTTTCGCTGGCAGGACTATGATCTGGTGGCAACCGGCAATGCGGCGGCGGTGAACGCGATCTTTCGCGACCGCCGCTTTGGCCGCACCCCGGTTACTCCCCCCGAGGTGCCGCCGCGTCTGGCGCCATTCTACGCGGTTGAGGCCCATTCGATGCTGGAGCTTGAGCCGCCGCGCCACACCCGCCTACGCGCCTTGGTGCTGCGCGCCTTTACCTCACGCCGGATCGCGGAACTTGGGCCTGAGATCGCGGCCTTGGCCGAAGAGCTGATCCGCGCCTTTCCGGCGGGTGAGTTTGACCTGCTGCAAGCCTTTGCCCAGCCCCTGCCCGTCCGCATCATTGCCCGGCTTCTTGGCGTGCCCGAGGCGATGGCCCCGGACCTGCTGGCCTGGTCGAATGCCATGGTCGGCATGTACATGGCCGGGCGCACGCAAGCGGTTGAGGCCCGCGCCATTGCCGCGACCGAAGCTTTCGTCGATTTCCTGCGTGGCTATGTGGCCGAACGCCGCTCAAAGCCCGCCGATGATCTGATCACCCATCTGATCGCCGCCGAAAGTGAGGGTGAGCGGCTGACCACGGAAGAGCTGATCTCGACCTGCATCCTGCTTCTCAACGCCGGGCATGAGGCGACGGTGCATACCATCGGCAACGGGGTCAAGGCGCTGTTGCAGGCCCGCACGCCCCTGGACGCGCTGGCTGAACCCGCCATCGATGCCACGGTAGAGGAGATTCTGCGCTTTGACCCGCCCCTCCACATGTTCACCCGTTGGGCCTATGACGCGGTTGAGGTAATGGGCCACCAGTTTCAGCGCGGCGATCAAGTGGCCTTGTTGCTGGCCGCCGCCAACCGCGACCCCGGCCCCTGGGACCAGCCCGACCGCTTTTTGCCCGACCGCTTTTTGCCCGACCGCCCGGTGCAGCCCCATGCCAGCTTTGGCGCGGGCCTGCATTTTTGCGTAGGTGCCCCCCTCGCCCGGCTAGAGTTGCGACTGGCGCTGCCGATCCTCATGCAGCGCCACCCCGCCCTGCGGCTGGCCGCCCCGCCGGAATACGCCAGCACCTATCATTTTCATGGGCTGAAGGCGCTGCGGGTGCAGGGTTGATCTAAAAGCTGCCGTCGCCCTGACCAGATCCCTGCCAGCCCTTCGCCAGGTTGCTGAAGCGGGTAAAGCGCCCCTCGAACGCCAGTTCGATCGTGCCGATGGGGCCGTGGCGCTGCTTGCCGATGATCACCTCTGCCTTGCCATGCACCGATTCCATCACCGACTGCCACTGCGCCATCTTTTCCAATTCATGGTCGCCGGGCTTTTCGCGTTCGCGGTAGTATTCGTCGCGGTAGACGAACATCACCACATCGGCGTCTTGTTCGATCGAGCCGGATTCGCGCAGGTCGGAAAGCTGCGGGCGCTTGTCCTCACGGTTTTCGACCTGACGGCTTAGCTGCGACAAGGCGATGACCGGGATGTTCAGCTCCTTGGCGATGGCCTTCAGGCCTTGGGTAATCTCGGACACTTCCTGCACGCGGTTTTCCTTTGAGGTGCCGCGCAGAAGTTGCAAGTAGTCGATGATCAGCACATCCAGCCCATGCGTCCGCTTCAACCGCCGCGCGCGGGCCGCGACCTGAGCGATTGGCAAGGCGGGCGTGTCGTCGATGTAGAGGGGGCAGGATTCCAGCGCCTTGGCGGCTTCGACAAAGCGGCGGAACTCGGGCTCGGTCATGTCGCCGCGGCGGATCTGTTCCGACGGCACCTCGGAGGCTTCCGACAGGATCCGCGCCGCCAGCTGTTCGGCCGACATTTCCAGCGAAAAGAACCCGACCACCCCGCCTTCGACCGACCCATCCGTGCCATCGGGCATCCGGCCCTGGCGATGCGCCTTGGCGATGTTGAAGGCGATGTTGGTCGCCAGCGAGGTCTTGCCCATTGAGGGCCGCCCGGCGAGGATCAGCAGGTCCGAAGGGTGCAACCCCCCCAGCTTTTTATCCATGTCGATCAGCCCGGTCGAGATGCCCGCAAGCCCCCCGTCGCGCTGATAAGCGGCGTTGGCGATGTTGACCGCATCGGTGACCGCGCGGAGAAAGCTCTGAAAGCCGCGTTCGGCATGGCCCTGTTCGCCCAGGGTGTAAAGGCGCTGTTCAGCCTCGATGATCTGATCCTTGGGCTCGCTTGTGACCTCAACCGTGGCGGCCTTGGCGGCGATGTCGCGGCCAAGCTGGATCAACTCGCGCCGCACGGCGAGGTCATAGATCATCTGCGCATAGTCGCGCGCCGCATAGGCCGAAATCGCCGCCCCCGCGAGCCGCACCAGATAGGCCGGGCCGCCAAGTTCCTTGAGCCCCGCGTCGTCCTCGAAGAAGCCTTTCAGCGTCACGGGCGAGGCTAGGGCATTTTTCAAGATGCGGGCAGCGGCGATGTCAAAGATGCGCTGATGCACGGGGTCAAAAAAATGCGCCGCCTTCACCACCGAGGAGATGCGGTCGTAGATGTCGTTATTGGTCAGGATCGCGCCCAGAAGCTGCTGTTCGGCCTCGATATTGTGCGGCAGGGATTCCGTTCCGGGATCAACGGGTACGGGCATCAACTGTCGCAGGGCGGTGATTTCGGACATTCGGTTCTCCCTGTGAAGAGGGACGTGTTTGCACCAGGCCAAGGGGGTCTGGCAATCGGGACAAGTCGGTGGATAACTGGGGCGCCAGCCACAGTTTCGCCCTATTTTCCGATGGCCCTGTGCCACATCTGGCGTCAGGCGCATAGCCTAACACAAATTAGGCGATTCGGCGTAAGGGTTATCCCCAATCCCTCCACAGGTTCGCCCCCTGAAATCTTGGCCCCGCCGCCGGGTCGGGAAGGCGGGGTCAGACGGGCTTGCGCGCGTCCTGCCAGGCGCGGGGGGCAGTCAGGAAGGCTTCGACCTCGGTCAGGGTGGCGGCATCAAAGCTGCTGCTGGCGCGGGCTTCGGCCAGCACGTCCCACCAGGTGCACAGCGCATGCAACGTCACCCCGTGTTCGGCCAGACGCGGCAGGGTTTCGGGGAAGATGCCGTAGGAAAAGATCACGGCGGTATGGGCGCAGGTGGCCCCCGCCTCGCGGATCGCGTCAACGAAGGACAGCTTTGATCCGCCATCGGTGGTCAGATCCTCGATCAGAAGGACCCGGTCGCCTTCGGCCATCACGCCTTCGATGCGGGCATTGCGGCCGTAGCCTTTCGGCTTCTTGCGGATATAGGTCATTGGCAGGGCCAGACGTTCGGCCACCAGGGCTGCAAAGGGGATGCCCGCGGTTTCGCCCCCGGCGACATTGTCAAACGCCTCAAACCCGGCATCGCGCAGGACGGTCAGGCTAAGGAAATCCATCAGCATGGACCGGATGCGCGGATAGCTGATCAGCTTGCGGCAATCGATATACGTGGGTGAGGGCAGACCGCTGGCCAGGTTAAAGGGTGTGGTGGCATTGAAATGCACCGCCCCGATTTCCAGAAGCGCGCGGGCGGTCAGGCGGGCAATCTCATCCTTGGGGGGGAAGGTGGCGGGGATCATCTGCGGTCCTTTCGGGCAGGCTCGTCGTGCGACTTCGTCTTCTCCTCGCGGGGCAACCGACGAGTGACGCAGTCATCGAGGAGGTATTTCAGGTCAGAACGTGCCAGTGCACGGGAAAGCCAGGGTTGAAAACGGTAACGGGACCGGCATCGGTCATGATCTTATCGGGCCAGTCGCAGGCTGTGTCCCGCTTTTCCAGCCGCAGCGTCGCGCTATTCGGCGCCAGCCCGTAGAATGCCGGGCCGTGCAGCGAGGTAAACCCCTCCAGCCGGTCCAGCGCGCCCTCCTCCTCGAAGACATGCGCGAGGATCGACAGGGTGTTCGTAGCGGTAAAGCAGCCGGCGCAGCCACAGGAGTGTTCCTTCAGCGCATCGACATGCGGCGCGGAATCCGTGCCCAGGAAAAACCGCGCATCGCCCCTGGTGGCCGCCCGGCGCAAGGCCAGGCGGTGGCTTTCGCGCTTGGCAACCGGCAGGCAATAGTAATGCGGCCGGATCCCCCCGGCGAGGATGTGGTTGCGGTTCAGGATCAGGTGATGCGTGGTGATCGTCGCGGCCAGGCCGGGGGCGGCGTCGGCCACGAAAGCCACGCCTTCGGCCGTCGTCACATGCTCCAGCACCACGCGCAATTCCGGCAGACGCTGGCGCAGGGGGGCCAGAACGGTGTCCAGAAACACCGCCTCGCGGTCAAAGATATCGACGGTCGGGTCCGTCACCTCGCCGTGGATGCACAGCGGCAGGCCGATCCGGGCCATCTCCTCCAGCACCGGCAGGACCCGGTCCAGATCGCGCACCCCGGAGTGGGAGTTGGTGGTGGCCCCCGCCGGGTACAGCTTGACCGCCGTCACCACGCCAGAGGTTGCGGCGCGGGCAACATCGGCGGGATTGGTCGTCTCGGTCAGGTAAAGCGTCATCAGCGGCTGGAACTGCGCACCCGGCGGCAGGGCGGCCAGAATGCGGTCGCGGTAGGCCACCGCATCTTCCAGCGTCACCACTGGCGGCACCAGGTTCGGCATCACAATGGCACGGGCGAAATGGCGGCTGGTTTCGGGCAACACCGCCCGCAGCACCGCCCCGTCGCGCAAGTGCAGGTGCCAGTCATCAGGGCGGCGGATGGTCAGCAAGGTCATGGCCGACCGGTAGCGCAGTTGTCGCGCCAAGGCCAGAGCTTTGGCGCGGCGACAGGGCTTGCAACTTGCCCGCCGATCAAGCTGAATGATGGCGCAATCCCCTTCCCTGAAAGGTGCCGCATGTCTTGTCGTGTCCTGTCCGCCCTGACGCTGGTTCTGGCGGCCAGCCCTTTGTTTGCCCAGACCAATGACTGCATCAACGCCGTCTCCCAGCAAGAGATGAACCTTTGCGCCGAAGCGGACTGGCAAGTTGCCGATGCCGAGTTGAACCGCGCCTACAAGGCGGTGGTGGCGGAAATGCGGGCGATGGACGCTTCCCTTCCGGTCGAGTTACAGGGCGCCGAGGCGGCACTGCGCACCGCCCAGCGGGCCTGGATCACCTATCGCGACGGCAATTGCGAAGTGTCCGGCTTTCCCATGCGCGGCGGCTCGGCAGAGCCTTTGCTGGTCTATGGCTGCCTGCGCCAGATGACGGAAAACCGCACGGCCGAGCTTTGGGACCTGTTGAACTACTGATCGTCGCTTTTTGCCCGGCCGGGACGGACATGGGCTTTCCAGATCGTCTCGGCCAAGGCCTTGGGCAGCACCCGGGTCGGCGGGGTCATCAGCAACCGGCCATATAGATCGCGCCACGGCTCTTGTTCCATCAGCGCCAGAAACCGCGCCTTGCGCCAGGCAACCGCCGCCCGGTGCAGCGGGCCCAGCACCGGATCGGCCTGCAGGCCCTCGCGCAAGCCCCGGCTGTCCAGCGCCTGGATGCTGCGATCCTCAACAGCGGAAAAATTGCGATCCACCCAATAGTCCAGCTTCAGGCTGGTCACCCCGGGAAACACGCTGCCGCGATCGGATTTGACGACGAAGCTTTCCATCGCCCCCAAAGCATAGTGGTTCATCTGCGCCAGTTGAAAGCAATCCTGCCCCGGATCGGTAAAGATGCGCGCGGTGTGGAACCGATCGGCCAAGCGCCGTCCCGACCCGTCGTACCAGACCTGCCCCGCCATCCGCGCAGGGTCGGGCTTGCGCGGGCGGTGGACGCCAAGCTTGCCGTAGCTGCCGTTCTGGCGGGTCAGCGTCTTGAACAGGGATGCCCGCCATGGCCAATGGAGTACCGCCGGCGCAGCCCGGGTAAAGACCTCGCAGACCGGGCGATCCTCATAGGCCACCACGCCGGCATTGCCAAAGAACCGCCAGGTCAGCGGGATCGCCGTCGCCTTGGGCAAAGCCGCCAGCAGCGCGGCTATTGTCCGGTCGCCGACATGAATGTTCACAAACTCGTCGATGTCGATCGGCATGACCCACTCCGACTGGCGGATCAGCGGATGCCGGTCGGCCTGCTTGAGCGCCGCCCATTGCGGACCCTCGCTGTGCGGCCCGTCATTCCTGACATGCGTCACCCACCCAAGGTCGGCCAGCCGGTCCAGAATCGCATCAGTGCCGTCGCTGCAATCGTTGGAAAACACCAGAAAGTCGGTAAAGCCGCAGGCCCGATGATGCGCGAACCATTCCAGAAGGAACGCGCCTTCGTTCCGCACCGGCAGAATCGCTGTCACCTTCATCCGCTTGTGGCCTTTCATGCTGGCCCAACCCTCCCCGCCAAAGCCAGCACGCCCCGCCACCCCTAGCGGCCAGCGGGTCCCATGCGACGCGGCCTAGAAGAAAGCCTGCAACCCGGTGATCGCCCGACCCAGGATCAGCGCATGCACGTCATGTGTGCCTTCATAGGTGTTCACCGTCTCCAGGTTCACCATGTGGCGCATGATCTGATAGCTTTCCTGGATGCCATTGCCGCCGTGCATGTCCCGCGACAGCCGGGCCGCGTCGAGCGCCTTGCCGCAGTTGTTGCGCTTGATGATGCTGATCATCTCTGGGGCTGCACTCGCCTCGTCCATCAGCCGCCCGACCCTAAGCGAGGCCTGCAGGCCAAGGCTGATCTCGGTCATCATGTTGGCCAGTTTCAGCTGGTAAAGCTGGGTTTGCGCCAAGGGGCGGCCAAACTGGCGACGGTCAAGGCCGTACTGGCGCGCGGCATGCAGGCAGAACTCTGCCGCGCCCATCACCCCCCAGGAAATGCCGTAGCGCGCCCGGTTCAGGCAGCCGAACGGACCTTTCAGCCCCTCGACATGCGGCAAAAGCGCATCTTCGCCGACGACCACATCCTGCATCACGATCTCGCCGGTGATGCTGGCCCGCAAGCTTAGCTTGCCGCCGACCTTGGGGGCCGACAGTCCCGGTGTCCCCTTCTCCAGCACAAAGCCCTTGATCTTGCCGCCATGCGCCTCGGACTTGGCCCAGACCACGAACACATCGGCAATCGGCGCGTTGGAAATCCACATCTTCGCGCCGTTCAGCACATAGCCGGTATCGGTCTTCCGCGCGGTGGTCTTCATCCCCGACGGGTCCGAGCCCGCCTCGGGTTCGGTCAGCCCGAAGCAGCCGATCCACTCACCGCTCGCAAGCTTCGGCAGGTACTTACGGCGCTGCTCTTCGGTGCCATAGGCGTAGATCGGGTACATCACGAGGCTGGATTGCACCGACATCATGCTGCGATAGCCAGAATCGACCCGCTCTACCTCGCGCGCGACAAGGCCGTAGGCAACGTATGAGGCACCAAGCCCGCCGTATTCTTCGGGGATGGTCAGACCCAGAAGGCCCATCGCCCCCATTTCGCGGAAAATCCCCGGATCGGTGGTTTCCTCGCGGTAGGCGGCGATGACGCGGGGTTGCAGCTTTTCGGCCGCATAGGCGCGGGCCGCGTCGCGCAGCATCCGCTCTTCCTCGGTCAGCTGGTCGTTCAGGCGGAAGGGGTCCTCCCAATCGAAACGCCCAAGGTCGGGGGCGTCCTTGGGTTTCAAGGTCGGGGTAGTGCGCAGCGTGTCGGGCATGATATCCTCCGTCATTGGCGATAGAATTGCACGAAACGGCTGGATGCGCTATCGAAAGCCCTGCGCAAGATCATGAGGAAAACTCATAATGTTGCCCCGCCGCCACCTGCCCGCCCTGCCCGCGCTTCTGGCCTTGGAGGCGGTTGACCGGCTGGGCAGCGCCTCGGCTGCAGCGGCCGAGCTTGCCTTGACCCAAGGCGCGATCAGCCGGTCCCTGCAAGGGCTTGAGGCGCAGTTGGGCGTGCCGCTTTTGATCCGCGAACGCCAGCGGCTGCGGCTGACCCCGGCTGGGGTCGATTATGTTGCCGAGGTCAGAAAGGCGCTGACCCTGCTGGCTGCCGCCTCGCTGACCTTGCGCGCCAACCCGACCGGCGGCAGTCTGAACCTCGCGATCCTGCCCGCTTTCGGTATGCACTGGCTGGCCCCCCGCCTGGCCGGTTTTGCTGCGGGCCATCCTGGCGTCACGGTGAATCTCTCCACCCGGCTGCGGCCTTTTGACTTTGCCGACAGCCGGTTCGACGCCGCGATCCATTATGGCCGCCGCGACTGGCCGGGGGTGGAGTACCTCGCGCTCCTGGATGAAGAGCTGCTGGCCGTTGCCGCCCCCTCGCTTCTGGCCCAGCCCCTGCCCCGGGCCGAGGCGGTGCTGGACCTGCCGCTGTTGCACCTGGAAAGCCGCAGCGGCGACTGGGGCCGCTGGCTTGCGCATCACGGCGTGACCGAACGCCGCCCGCCGGGCATGTTGTTTGACCAGTTCGCAACGCTGACCCAGGCCGCCCTGCACGGGCTGGGCCTGGCGCTGATCCCGACCTTTTTGATCCGGCGCGAACTTGCCGAGGGGCGGCTGATTCCGGTCTTTGGCGGCCCGACGCCAGCCGCTGGCAGCTACTTCCTGGTCTGGCCCCAGACCCCGCCGCCGCGCGCCGCCCTGTTGACTTTTTGCACCTGGATTGCGGCCGAGGCCGCCAAAGGCCGCGAGAGCGACGGGTTTTCGCCCTGAGCCGAGCAATGGGACCTGACCAACCAGAGGCTATCACATGGCAGCGCGGTGATATGGCATATCAGTTCAAAGTCGGGTCAGGTCTGCCAGACTGGACAGACAGGCCCGGAACGGTTCGGCTTGCAGACATCCAAGGGCCAGCACAATGAGGAATGGTATGAGAAAGTTTCTGATCTCCACGACGGCGCTATCGGTGGCCCTGGCCCCGGTCGGCACCGTGCCGGGCTTTGCCCAGACCCTGCTGGAAGATGGCTCGGTTGTTGGCCCGGATGGGTCGGTCCTGTGCGTGCCTAGCGGGGATGCAGCCTGCGACATCGACGCGATCTTCGCCGAAATTCAGGCCGCTGAGGAGTTGCGCCTGCAGCAGGAAGCCGAAGCCGCCGCTGCCGAGGAACTGCGCCTGCAGCAGGAGGCCGAAGCCGCCGCTGCTGAGGAGTTGCGCCTGCAGCAGGAGGCCGAAGCTGCCGCCGCCGAGGAGTTGCGCCTGCAGCAGGAAGCCGAAGCTACCGCTGCCGAGGAGTTGCGCCTGCAGCAGGAGGCTGAGGCCGAGACCCTGCGTCTGCAACTCGAAGCCGAAGCTGCCGCTGCCGAGGAACTGCGCCTGCAGCAGGAGGCTGAGGCCGAGACCCTGCGTCTGCAACTCGAAGCCGAAGCTGCCGCCGCCGAGGAACTGCGCCTGCAGCAGGAGGCTGAGGCCGCCGCCGCTGAGGAACTGCGCCTGCAGCAGGAGGCCGAAGCCGCCGCCGCTGAGGAACTGCGCCTGCAGCAGGAAGCCGAAGCCGCCGCCGCTGAGGAACTGCGCCTGCAGCAGGAGGCCGAGGCTGCGGCTGCTGCCGCAGCGATTGAAGAGGTCCCGGTGATTGACGAATTCCCGGTCGTGGAAGACCTGCCGCCGATCGAAGAGCCGCTGGTGGTGGAAGAGGCTTTGCCCCTGGAAGAAGCCCTGACCCTGGAAGAAGCCTTGGCAATTGAAGAAGCGCAGGCGCTGGAAGAGGCGCCCGTGATCGAGGACATCCCGGTGATCGAAGATCTGCCACCAGTCGAAGAGACGGTGGTGACCGATGGGGTCTTGGTCCCGGAAGAAGCGCTGGGGTTGGAAGGGGTCCCCGTGGTCGACGAACTGCCCGTGGTCGAGGAGGTCCCCGTGATCGAGGAAATCCCAGCCATCGAAGACATCCCGACCTACGACTATGCCTTGCCTGTTGCCGACAGCCTGTTTGATGTCAGAACCGGCGAGATTATCGACCCAGAGGCTGCCGCCGCTGCGGTTGCCGAAGCCGAGGAAGAGCTGGACATCAGCGATACCGGCGAGCTTATCGATCCGGTCCTGGGGCTGGCCGTCGCCGAACCCGAAACTCTCGAAGTGATTGAGCCGGTCGATATTCCGGTGATCACCGAAACCGAAGTCGAAGGTCTGAGCGATCTTCTCACCGGCCCCCCGACCGAGCTTGACCTTGGTGCCATCGCCGCCGCAGAGACGATCCTTGACCCCGTGGTCGACGACGGCGGGCCGCTGGTCATTCCGCCAGCCCCGGCCGCAGATCTGATCGGCGAGTTGACCGAAACCATCACCGAAGCCGATGTCCGCACCTCGGACGAGGAATTCGCGCCAGCCCCGGTGGTGACCGAAGAGGGCAAGAAAAGCGGTCTATCCAACCTGGAAAAGGCTGGTCTGATCGTGCTGGGCGCGCTTGTGGTCGGCGCGATCATCAAGTCGAACAAGGAAAAGCAGGAAGAAGAGACCCGCGTCGTGTCGAACACCGGTGACCGGGTCATCCTGCTGCGCCCCGACGGCACCTATCAGGTGCTGAAGGACGATGATGCGGTGATCCGCAGCCCAGGCTCGACCGTGCGGACGGAAACCTTCCGCGACGGCTCGACCCGCACCATCATCGAGCGTGAGGACGGGACCCAAGTGGTGACCATCCGCGACGCCACCGGCCGCGTGCTGCGCCGCGCAACCTATGACGATCGTGGTCGTGAAATCGTGCTGATCGACGATCTGCGCGAAGAAGAAGTGGTTGTGGTCAGCGAACTGCCCCGCCCCCGGTCGCGGATCGTGATCTCATCCAAGGATGAGGATACCGCGCTGAAGCGTGAACTGGCCGCGATCGAGGCGGACAAGGCGGGCCGCAAATTCTCGCTCCGCCAGATCCGCGAGATTCCACAGGTGCGCGCGCTTGCCGCCGTGATCGATACCGAAAACGTCAGCTTCGCCAGCGGGTCTTCGGCCATCGCCGCGACCGAAGCGCGCGATCTTGCCGACCTTGGCGGCGTGATGCAGGACCTGCTGGACGTAAACCCTGGCGAGATCTTTCTGATCGAAGGCCATACCGATGCCACCGGCAAATCGGCGCTGAACCTGGCCCTGTCGGATCGGCGGGCCGAATCGGTGGCGCTCGCCTTGACGGAGTATTTCGACATCCCGCCGGAAAACATGATCGTGCAGGGTTACGGCGAGACCGAGCTTTTGATCGACACCCAAGAGAACGAGCCCCTGAACCGCCGGGTCGAGGTTCGGGTGATCACGCCGCTGTTGGAACTTGGCGCCGCAGGCTGAGGCATCGGCAAAACAAAACCGCCGCCAGGTCACCCTGGCGGCGGTTTTTCATTGGACGGGCCTGCGATCTTACTTGGGACCGATCATCATCACCATCTGGCGGCCTTCCAGCCGCGGGAAGGATTCGATCTTGCCAAGCTCGGCCACGTCCGCCTCGACCCGTTTCAGCAGTTCAAGACCAAGGTCCTGGTGCGCCATCTCGCGGCCGCGGAACCGCAGGGTGACCTTGACCTTGTCGCCTTCCTCCAGGAATTTCACCACCGAGCGCATCTTTACGTCATAGTCATGCGTGTCGGTGCCGGGGCGGAACTTGATTTCCTTGATCTCGATGATCTTCTGCTTTTTCCGGGCTTCGGCTTCGCGCTTTTGCGTCTCGTATTTGAACTTGCCGAAGTCCATGATCTTGCAGACGGGGGGGACGGCCGTGGGCGAAATCTCGACCAGGTCAAGCCCAGCCTCTTCAGCCATCTGCATCGCGCGGGCCGGGGTCACCACCCCGACGTTTTCGCCATCCGCACCGATCAGTCGAATTTCGGGAGAGCGGATCCGGTCATTGATCCGGGGGCCAGTTTCGCGTTGCGGCGGAGCATTGTGAGGGCGACGGGCTATGGTTGCAGTCCTTTGGTTGTTCAGCTTTGAGGCGGCAAGTTAGCCCCACTATGGCCCTGCCGCAACCCGCAGCACAGCCAATGTGAGCAGAAAAAGGGCGGAAAACTCAGAAATTCCTGCGATTGAGAGATTGCCTACCTTTTCAAGCGTCGCCCAAACTGCCATATGAAGTGCGTCCGGAAGCACCGTCCGGCTATAGGAGAATTTTACATGAACAGAACTGTAATCCTTGGCGTGATCGTCATTCTGCTGGCTGGGACGGGCTATTATCAGTTCGTCTACAAGCCGCAGCAAGAAGCAGCAATGGTCGCTGAAGCCACCAAGAAAGCCGAAGAGGCTGCCGCCGCCGCCGCCGCCGAAGCTGCTGCCGCTGCTGAAGCTGCCACCGCAGCCGCTGCTGCCGAAGCTGCTGCTGCTGCCGAGGCCGCTGCTGCCGCTGCCACCGAAGGCGCTGCTGCCGCTGCTGCTGCGCTGGACCCGGCCAACTTCGACGCCACTGCCGTCACCGCGCTGATCGACGGCTCGGCTCTGGACGACGCGACCAAGACCACGTTGAAAACCGCCGTTGATGCAGCCGCTGCCAACCCGGCGCTGGTCGCCGACACCATCGCGCAGGTCAAGACCGCGCTGGGCATGTAATCCGCCCCTGTCGCAATGCCAAAGGCCCCGGAGCGATCCGGGGCCTTTTTCCATGGCGCTCTGGCTGCGTCAGATGCCGTCGCCGACAAAGGCCTTTTCAACGACAAACTCTTGCGGTTCGGAATTGGCGCCTTCGCGCAGGCCGAACCCCTCTAGCACGGCCTTGACGTCGATGTTGAACGCAAGGCTGCCGCAGACCATGGCGCGATCTTCGTCCTGGTTCATCGCCGGCAGGCCCAGATCGGCAAAGACCTTGCCCGACAGCAGATTGTCGGTGATGCGGCCCATGCGAGAAAACGCCTCTCGCGTGGTGGTCGGATAATAGATCAGCTTGCCGCCGACCAGCTCACCGATCAGCGGGTCATCCGGCAGGCCTTCGACCAGCCGACGGCCATATTCCAGCTCGGCCACCTCGCGGCAGGTGTGCATCATGATGACCTGATCGTATTTCTCATAGGTCTCGGGTTCGCGCATCAGGCTGGCAAAGGGGGCAAGGCCGGTGCCGGTGGCCAAAAGCCACAGCCGCCGCCCCGGCAGAAGCGCGTCATGGACCAGCGTGCCGACGGGTTTCGGCCTCAGGATGATCTCATCGCCCGGCTGAATGTGCTGCAAGCGGCTGGTCAACGGGCCATCGGGCACCTTGATCGAATAGAACTCCAACTCCTCATCCCAAGCGGGTGAGGCGATGGAATAGGCCCGCAAGAGCGGCTTTCCGCTGTCACCCATCAGGCCGATCATCACGAATTCGCCCGAGCGGAACCGCAAGGATGCAGGCCGTGTGACGCGAAAGGAAAAGAGCCGTTCGGTCCAGTGCGTGACCTGCGTTACGGTCTGGGCGTCGGGCAAGTGCGGTTTGGCGGGGGCGTTCATCGGGGTCGCTTTGGTCATGAGGGTCATTCCGTCCTAGACCCGGTGGTAGGGTCTGGCCTTGATCAAGGTCAAGCAAAACTCAGGCGCGCAGTTTCGCCTGATAGTGGTGCGCCTGCCAATCGGCACGGGCCTGCCACTGGTCAGCAGGCTGGCGGGCGGCGAGGTCATCGGGGATCTCTGCCCCGTCAAAGCCGACCCGGCGCAGCATGGCATATTGGTCGGCGATCACCGGACCCAGCGCCAGAATCTGGCCCGTATAGCCATATTCGCGCAAGCGCCGGGCGATGGTGAAGGCGCGGCCATCGTTGAAGGCGGGAAAGGCAACACGGATCAGGGTAAGATGGTCCAACCGCCCGACCAGCGCCTGCGGGTCGTCGGTGTTGGCAAGGTCCACTGCGGTCTGGTCGGTCAGGTCGGCCAGAGTTACGACCTCGGCCTGGGTGCCCGGGGCAAAGCCTGCATCGGTCACGATCACGCTCATGCCGCGCCCCCAGTGCCATGCCAAAATCCTTTGAAGGATTTTGCAAATTTCTTCGAAGAAATTTGGTCCCCGCTCATGCCGCTGTCTCCCTTGGCGACTTCACCGCCTTGCCGTCGATGAAATGGATGCCGCATTCGGTCTTGGCCTGTCCGCGCCAGCGGCCCGACCTTGGGTCCTCGCCCGGTTGGACCGCGCTGGTGCAGGGCGCGCAGCCGATGGAGGGGTAACCCCTTGCCACCAAAGGATGTCGGGGAAGCCGGTTTTCGATCATGTATTCCTCAAGATCCTCACGCCCCCAATGGGCCAGGGGGTTCACCTTGATGCGGGTGTCGCCCTCGGGCTCGAAGAAATCGATCGTGCCGCGATCAGCGTTCTGAAACCGTTTGCGGCCGGTGATCCAGCCATCAAAGGTCGCAAGCGCGCGTTCCAGCGGTTCGACCTTGCGCAAGCCGCAGCAGGCGTCGGTGTTGACTTGGTGCAGCGTGTTGTCGGGGTCCTCAAACCCCAGGCGTGAGGGGTTGGCGCGGATCGTTCGGATGTCGCAAAGCGCAAGCTTCTCGGCCAGCTCGCGCTGGTAGGCGAGCGTTTCGGGAAAGAGCGTCCGGGTGTCGACGAACAGCACCGGAGTTTCGGGTGCGATCACGCTGACCAGATGCAACAGCACCACCGATTCCGCGCCAAAGGAGGACACCAGCGCCACCCGGCCAAGGTCTGCATCCTTCAAGCTGTGTTCCAGCACCGCCGTCGCCGAATGGTGCTTGTAGCGCGCGTTCAGCGCCGCCACCCGCCCCGCAACCTGTCCGGCGTGCAGATCAAGCAGCATCTTGCGCCGCCTCCGTTTCGTAAAGGGCGGTCTTGAACGGTTCCATCCCGACCCGGCGGAAGGCTTGCAGGAAGGTTTCCGACACCTCCAGCCGCAGGCCAAGATAGGCGCGCAGGATGCGTTCGATCGCGGGGACAATCTCGGTATAGGCAAAGCCGGGGCCGGTCTTGTCGCCGATCACGGCGGTCTCAGAACCGTCGCCACCCAGCGTGATCTGGTAATTCTCCACCCCTGCCCGATCCAGGCCAAGGATCCCGATATGGCCGACATGGTGGTGCCCGCAGGCGTTGATGCAGCCCGAAATCTTGATCTTGAGGGGGCCGATCTCATGCTCCAGCTTCAGCGCCTCGAAATGGGTGGCCAATTCCTGCGCCACGGGGATGGAGCGGGCGGTGGCAAGGCTGCAGTAATCCATCCCCGGGCAGGCGATGATGTCGGACAGAAGCCCGACATTGGCGGTGCCAAGCCCGGCCTGCACCAGCGCGGCATGGATCGTCGGCAGGTCGGATTTGTGGACATGCGGCAGGATCACGTTCTGTTCGTGGCTGATGCGCAGATCATTGTGGCCATAGTTCTCGGCCAGGTCGGCCATCAGCCGCATCTGGGCGCTGGTGGCATCACCCGGCGTCTCGCCATGCGCCTTTAGGCTGATCGTCACAATCGCGTACTGGGCGTTCCGGTGCGCGGTCAGGTTGGTATCGGCCCAGGCGCGAAACACCGGGTCGGCAGCGTAGAAGGCGTCATAGGCACCGGTGGGCGCATTGCGGAAGGCGGGGGGCGCGAAAGCCTCACGAATATCCGCCAGCAGGTTCTGGTCGTTGCCGCCGAACAGGGGGCGAAGCTCGGCGAACCGCGCCTCGATCATCCGGGTGATCTCGGCGGCACCAGTCTCATGCACGGTGATCTTGATGCGGGCCTTGTACTTGTTGTCGCGCCGACCAAGGGTGTTGTAGACGCTGAGGACCGCCTCGACATACGGCAGAAGGTCGGCTTCGGGCAGGAAATCGCGGACCGTAGCGCCGATCATCGGGGTCCGGCCAAGGCCGCCGCCAACCATCACCTCAAACCCCGGCGCGCCTGCCGCACTCCGGACCATGCGCAGGCCGATGTCATGCGCGCGGGTTACCGCACGATCGTTCGGTGAGCCGGTGATGGCGATCTTGAACTTGCGCGGCAGGAACTGAAACTCGGGGTGGTCGGTGGACCACTGGCGGAGAAGCTCGGCATAGGGGCGCGGATCGGCGATCTCATCGGCCGCAGCCCCGGCGAAATGGTCGGCGGTGACGTTCCTGACGCAATTGCCCGAGGTCTGGATCGCGTGCATTTCCACATCCGCCAGCGCGCCCAGGATCGCGGGCACATCGGGCAGCTTCGGCCAGTTGAACTGGATGTTCTGCCTTGTGGTAAAATGGCCATAGCCCTTGTCCCAGGTGTCGGCGATATGGGCGAGTTGCCGCATCTGGTGCGGGGACAGCGTGCCGTATGGGATCGCGACCCGCAGCATGTAGGCATGCAGTTGCAGGTAAAGCCCGTTCATCAGGCGCAGGGGGCGAAACTCCTCCTCGGTCAAGCTGCCATCGAGGCGGCGGTCCACCTGGGCGGTGAACTGGGCGACACGGGCGCGGACGAAGGCTTCGTCGAAGTCGGAGTAGGAATACATGGGCGGGGTTTCCTGCGGGCTTTCGGGGCGGGCTTTTGGCGGCGGACTTTCTTGAGGAAGGGTCGGGCTGAAGCCCGACCTACGCCAGATCGGCTTGCTTGCCGTGAGGGTAGTTGGACGGGCCGCGGGTGCGGAACGCCTCGCGGAAATGAATCGGCTCGGGGCCGTGGGTGCCCGACTTGGCATCGGCAAGATAGGCCCCGACCACCAGCAGTTTCTGCCCCGCGGCGTGCAAGAGGCGCATCTGGGCGTGGGCCTCGTCCTCGATCAGCTCGGCCGCCTGGTGGTGCGGCGACCACTGATCATCGGCGGTCAGAAAGACCACATCGCCTTCGCGCAGGCGGTTGGCGGTGACGACCTTTGGTGTGAAACGTCGGCTCATCACTGGCCCCTTGCGCTATACTTGCGGCAATATAGGATAATTTCCTTTGTACGCGCCAGTAACCCTTGCGGATAAGGACGTATGTTCCGATACTGCCAGGTAATTGAACGGTTGTTCCCCCAAACAGGGAATATCAAGAATGCCCGCCCCGCTGGATGATCTGGACCGGAAAATCCTGTCCGAACTGCAACAGGATGCAGAGCAGTCGCTGGATGAAATCGCCCGCAAGGTCGGCTCGTCAAAGACCCCGGTCTGGAACCGGATCCGCCGGATGCGCGACCAGGGCGTGATCAGTCGCACCACCGCCATCCTTGACCCCGAGGCTTTGGGTCTGGAGGCCTGCTTTTTCGTCCTGATCCGCACCAGTGAACATGAGGCCGAGTGGCAGCGCCGGTTCCTTATGGCCTTGCAGATGCGCCCCGAGGTCCTGGAGGCGCATCGTCTGGCCGGTGACATCGACTATATCCTGAAGGTCAGGGTCAAGAACGCCCGCGCCTATGACACCTTCTATCAGGCGCTGATTTCCGAGGTACGCATCTATAACGTTACCGCCTTATTGAGTATGGAAGAAATCAAGTCGACGACGATACTGCCTCTGTGACTGCCTTGGCCGGTGTTGGCGTGACGTCCATCGGGCCTTGGGTCGCGCAAAGCCTCCGCCACCCTGGTTCGATCCGCACCGGCAAGGAAAACCCTTTCGCAAGGTTTCCCCTTGACCCCGTGCGGCTTGCGGTCAAAACAGCCGGCATGGCAACCGCGACCCTGACCATCGACCTTGACGCGATCATTGCGAACTGGCGCGCCCTTGACCGGCTGACCGGCCCCGAGGTGCAGACCGCCGCTGTGGTCAAGGCCGAGGCCTACGGGCTTGGTGCGGTCAGGGTCGCCCGCGCCCTTGCCAGGGCCGGCGCGCGCCGGTTCTTCGTTTCCTCGGCAGAAGAAGGGGCAGTCGTGCGCCAGGCGTTGGGCCCTGGTCCGCAGATCGCGGTGCTGTCGGGGCATATGGCCGGCGACACCGAGATGATCCACGATCTTGACCTGACGCCGATGCTGAACAGCCTTGACCAGATCACCCGGCATCTGGAGGCTTTGCCCGGCCACGCTTTCGGGGTGCAACTGGATACCGGCATGAACCGGCTTGGTGTCGAGATGGCCGAATGGCGCGCCGTGGCCCCGATCCTGATCAAGGCGGGTCCGGAACTCCTGATGAGCCACCTTGCCTGCGCCGACACCCCGGACGCCCCCGAGAATGAGGCCCAGCTGGCCGAGTTTCATGCCATGACCGACGACACCGACCTGCCACGCAGCCTGGCGGCGACGGGGGGCATCCTGCTTGGACCGGCCTATCATTTCGACCTGACCCGCCCTGGCATCGGGCTTTACGGCGGGCTGCCGTTTGCGGCGGCGCGGGCGGCAGTCCGGCTCAGCTTGCCGGTGGTTCAGGCCCGTGAGGTTGCCACCGGCGAGATCGTGGGCTACGGCGGCACCTGGATCGCCACCCGTCCGTCGGTCATTGCCACCGTGGTGGGCGGCTACGCCGACGGGCTGATGCGCGCACTGACCAACCGGGCCACGCTTTGGGACGGCGACACGCCCTGCCCGCTGGTCGGCCGGGTGTCGATGGACCTGATCACCGTCGATATCACCGACCTGGCCGAGGTCCCGCGCAGCCTTGACATCCTTTGCCCCTTGCAAGGCATCGATGCGCTTGCCGAGACGGCGGGCACCATCGGCTATGAGGTGTTGACCAACCTTGGCCCGCGCTACCTGCGCCGCTATCAGGAGCGATCAAAATGATCCGCCCCACCGCGGTCCTGGCCAGCATTGGTCGCCCGACGCTGGCCGCCCTGGCCACTATCGGCCGGGTCAGCCGGTTCGCAGCCTCGGTCCTGGGTCACATCCCGCGCCCGCCCTTCTATCTGCGCGAGTTTGGCCAGTCGCTGTTGCACATCGGCTGGTACTCACTGCCGGTGGTCGGGCTGACCGCAATCTTCACCGGTGGCGCGCTGGCCTTGCAGATCTATGCCGGGGGCAGCCGCTTCAACGCCGAGGCGGTGGTCCCTTCCATCGTCGCCATCGGCATGGCGCGGGAACTTGGCCCGGTCCTTGGCGGCCTGATGGTGGCGGCGCGGGTCGCAAGCTCCATCGCGGCCGAGATCGGGACGATGAAGGTCACCGAACAGATCGACGCCTTGGTGACGCTCTCGACCAATCCGCTGAAATACCTGGCCGTGCCGCGGGTGCTGGCGGCAACCCTGTCGATGCCGGTGCTGGTGGCTACGGGCGATGCGATCGGCATCATGGGCGGTTGGCTGGTGGGGATCAGCCGGCTTGATTTCAACTCGGCGGTCTATCTGAAGAACACCGCCGATTTTCTGGAACCCTGGGATGTCGGCTCGGGGCTGGTCAAGGGGGCGGTGTTCGGCTTTATCGTCGCGGTGATGGGCTGCTATCACGGGATGAATTCGGCGCGCGGAGCGCAAGGCGTGGGGCGGGCGACGAAAGCGGCGGTGGTCTCTGCCTCGGTCCTGATCCTTGCTGCCAACTATCTTCTCACCGAACTGTTTTTCTCTGCATGATCACGCTTTCCCAGGTCCACAAATCCTTCGGCCCGAACCGCGTTCTCGCGGGCATCGATCTGGTCATCCCGAAAGCAAGCTCGATGGTGATCATCGGCGGCTCGGGCACCGGCAAATCGGTGCTGCTGAAATGCATCCTCGGCCTGGTCCGCCCGGATTCAGGCACGATCACGCTGGACGGCGAGGACGTGACACGGGGGGACCGTGACGCCTTTCTTGCCCGGTTCGGCATGCTGTTTCAGGGCGGTGCGCTGTTTGACTCGCTTCGGGTCTGGGAGAATGTCGCTTTTCGCCTGACGCGCGGCCGCACGCCCCTGCCCAAACCCGAGGCGCGCGAGGTTGCAATCGAAAAGCTGCGCCGCGTCGGCCTTGGCCCCGCCACCGCTGACCTTTACCCGGCGGAACTTTCCGGCGGCATGCAAAAGCGCGTAAGCCTTGCCCGCGCCATCGCCGCCGAACCCGAGATCATCTTCTTTGACGAACCCACCACCGGCCTTGACCCGATCATGTCGGGCGTGATCAACGCCCTGATCCGCGAGATCGTGACCGAAATGGGCGTAACCGCCATGACCATCACCCACGACATGTCCTCGGTCCGCGCGATTGCCGACAATGTCGCCATGCTGCACGGCGGCGCGATCCGCTGGACCGGCCCGGTCGGGCAGATGGACGCCACCGAGGACGCTTATGTGCAGCAGTTCATCCATGGCCGGGCAGACGGCCCGATCGCCGCCCTGCGCTAAGCGCCCTTGACCTTCCGGCTTCTCCTGTCCCCAAATATCCCACGGGAGGTCTGGAGGGTGTGAAACCCTCCAGTCTGCCCGCCGACCGAGGAGAGACCGTTGAAATACCTGAACCTGACCCTGCTGATCCTGTTCCCCATCGCCTGGTTCGCGCCACTTCTGCGCGCGGCCCTGCTGCCGATCTTCGGGCTGGATGAAATATCAGTGATCACCGGCCTGCAGGCCCTGTGGGAAACCGATGCGGCCTTGGCGCTTTTGGTGACGTTCCTTGCGGTCTTCGCGCCCTATGCCAAGACCATTGGCCTTGCCCTTCTGCACTGGGACCTACTTAGCCCCCGAACGCTGCCCGCCCTGAACATCCTGGGCAAGCTTGCCATGGCCGACATGTTTCTGATTGCGATCTATATCGTCGTGGTCAAGGGCGCCGGCATGGTCACGATCGAGACCGCCTGGGGCCTTTACCTTTTCACCGGCTGCATCCTTACCTCGATCTGGGTGGCGGCCGCCTCCGGCAAGGCGGCCTGACCCTTGGCGCGGCGCGGTTTGGCCGCCCCTCTGGCCATCTTCTGCCCCCTCGGCTAAACCTCGGCCATGGCCAAGCCGACGAACCTTTTCACCTGCTCTGCCTGCGGTGCTGTCCACCGCAAATGGTCGGGCAAATGCGAGGCTTGCGGCGGCTGGAACACGATTGTCGAAGAGGCCCCCTTGTCAGCCGGGCCCAAATCGCTGGGGGCAAAGGGGCGCACGATCCCCTTGTCGGACCTTGCGACCGAAGAAGCGCCTCCCCCCCGCGCCTCCTCTGGCATTGCCGAATTGGACCGGGTCCTGGGCGGTGGTCTGGTCGCAGCCTCGGCTATTCTGGTGGGGGGCGATCCGGGGATCGGGAAATCGACGCTGCTTCTGCAAGCCGCCGCCAGTTTCGCGCGCAAGGGGCTGAAGTGCCTTTATATCTCGGGCGAGGAAGCGGCAGCGCAGGTGCGGATGCGCGCGGCCCGGCTGGGATTGACCGATGCCAGCGTCCGGCTGGGGGCCGAGACCAACCTGCGCGACATCCTCACCACGCTCGATGCCGAACGCCCTGCCCTTGCGATCATCGATTCGATCCAGACCATGTGGCTGGACAGTATCGAGGCTGCCCCCGGCTCGGTTTCCCAGGTCCGGGCTGCAGCGCATGAGTTGGTCACCTTCGCCAAGCGGCGCGGGGTGGCGGTGGTGCTGGTGGGGCATGTGACCAAGGATGGCCAGATTGCCGGCCCCCGCGTGGTCGAACACATGGTCGACACCGTGCTCTATTTCGAGGGCGAGCGTGGCCACCAGTTCCGCATCCTGCGCGCGGTCAAGAACCGCTTCGGCCCGGCGGATGAGATCGGCGTGTTCGAGATGACCGGCATGGGCCTGGCCGAGGTGGCCAACCCCTCGGCGCTGTTTTTGGCCAACCGCGACCAGCCTGCCCCCGGATCGGCGGTGTTTTCCGGCATCGAGGGTACCCGGCCGGTCCTGACCGAGATCCAGGCGCTGGTCGCCCCGTCAACCCTGGCCAGTCCGCGCCGGACCGTGGTCGGGCTTGATTCGGGTCGGGTCTCAACGATTCTGGCTGTGCTCGAGGCGCGCTGTGGCATCCCCTTCACCGGCCTTGATGTGTTCCTGAATGTGGCCGGCGGCTTTCGGGTCCATGAGCCCGCCGCCGACCTGGCAATTGCCGGGGCGCTTCTCTCGGCGCGCGAAGATGTGGCAATTCCGCCAGACATGGTACTTTTCGGCGAAATCAGCCTGTCGGGGGCGCTTCGACCGGCAGGGCAAACCGAAAACAGGTTGAAAGAAGCTGCAAAACTTGGTTTCTCACAGGCGACCGTGCCGTCCCATTCCAAGATCGACGGGGCGACGGGTCTGAAGGTGCGGCAAATGCCAGACCTCACGAGTTTTGTCGGCGAAATGTTCGGCGCGGGCTAAGCCGCCCCGCCACTGGTAACAAGGGCTTCAGACGATGGAAAACCTGACCGTAGTCGACGGTGGCGCGGCGCTGATCATCATCGTCTCTGCCATCTTGGCTTTCTCCCGCGGCTTTGTGCGGGAGCTTCTTGCGATCCTGGGCTGGATCGGTGCGGCGATCGCTGCCTATTACTTTGCGCCCTCGGTGCAGCCTTTGGTCAAGGAGCTGCCCATCGTCGGCGAGTTTCTGGCCGACAGCTGCGAACTGGCCGTGGTCGCCGCTTTTGCCGGGGTCTTCGTGGTCGGCCTGATCGTTGCCGCGATCTTCACCCCGCTGTTTGCCGGCGCGGTGCAACGCTCGGCTTTGGGCGGGATCGACCAGGCCTTGGGCTTTTTGTTCGGTGCGGCGCGCGGGGTCTTGCTGATCGCGGTGGCGCTGATCGTCTACGACCGCGTGCTGGCCGACCAGGCGATCCCGATGATCGACGATTCCCGGACCGCGCTGGTGTTCTTCAACTTCCAGGCCCAGATCGACGAGAATATTCCTGCCGACGCGCCGGGCTGGATCGTTGACCGCTATAATGAGCTGACCAATATCTGCGCTACCGGTGCCGCACCGGTTGCCCCCGTCGTGCCCACAACCGGCGGGTGATCGGCGGGCTTGGTGCGGAAGTGGCGTTTCGGGGCGTGACAGCCCCGCAGGCTTGCCGTATTGCTGCGCCATCGCGGCAGCCGGAGTTTGGTCAGGCATGGTTCAGTTCCGATCGCATCCGTTTGACCCAGTTGGCGACGGCGACAAGCTGAAGGAAGAATGCGGCATCTTCGGCGTTGTCGGCGTGGGCGATGCCGCAAGCTTTGTCGCGCTGGGCCTGCATGCGCTGCAACATCGCGGCCAAGAGGCAGGCGGCATCGTCAGCTACCACCCCGACCACGGTTTCAACTCGGCCCGCCGCTTTGGCTATGTTCGGGACAACTTTACCAAATCCGACGTGATGGACACGCTGCCGGGTGCGCTTTCCATCGGCCATGTCCGCTATTCCACCGCCGGGTCCAAGGGGGCCACAGCGATCCGCGACGTGCAGCCGTTCTTTGGTGAATTCTCAATGGGTGGCTGCGCCATTGCCCATAACGGCAACCTCACCAACGCCACCGCCCTGCGGCGTGAGTTGATCGAGCGTGGCAGCATCTTCCAGTCCTCTTCGGACAGCGAGTGCATCATCCACCTGATGGCGCGGTCGATCCAGAAGACCTTGGCGGAACGGATCAAGGATGCGCTGCGGCGGGTGGAGGGGGCGTTTTCCATCGTGGCGATGACCCGCACCAAGCTGATCGGCGTGCGCGACCCCTTGGGCGTGCGCCCACTGGTCCTTGGCCGGGTGGGCGACCACGGCTGGGCGCTGTCGTCAGAGACCTGCGCGCTCGACATCATCGGGGCCGAGTTTCTGCGCGAGATCGAGCCGGGCGAGATGGTGGTGATCGAGGACAACAAGGTGGAAAGCACCCGCCCCTTCGCCCCCGCCAAGTCGCGGTTCTGCATCTTTGAGAACGTCTATTTCAGCCGCCCCGACAGCATCATCGGCGGCCGCTCGGTCTATGAAACCCGACGGCAAATCGGGGTCGAACTGGCGCGCGAAGCCCCGGTAGATGCCGATCTGGTCTGCCCGGTCCCCGACAGCGGCACACCCGCTGCCATCGGCTATGCGCATGAATCGGGCATTCCTTTCGGCATGGGCATCATCCGAAACCAGTACATGGGCCGCACCTTCATCGAGCCCTCGGAATCCATTCGCAACATGGGCGTGCGGCTGAAGCTGAACGTCAACCGCGCGCTGATCAAGGGCAAGCGGGTGATCCTGGTTGACGACAGCGTCGTGCGCGGCACCACCAGCCGCAAGATCAAGGACATGATCCTAGAGGCAGGCGCTGCCGAGGTTCACTTTCGCATCGCCTCGCCTCCTACCGCCTGGCCCTGCTTTTACGGCGTGGACACGCCCGAACGCGACAAGCTTCTTGCCGCGACGATGTCCGAAGACGAGATGCGCGACTGGATCGGCGTGGATTCCTTGAAGTTTGTCAGCCTCGACGGCCTCTACCGCGCGGCTGGCGAAGCGGCAGGCCGCGATGCCGCTAACCCCCGCTTCTGCGACGCCTGCTTTTCGGGCGATTATCCGGTGGCCCCGTCCGACAAGATAGAGGAAGGGTTCGAGATGAAGGCGGCGGAGTAATTGGACGACGCGCGGCTTCGTCACATCATTGCCAATGGGTTTACTTGTGCATCCTGTGGCGAACGTCACATGGGCCTTTTCGACATCGCTTTCAATCACCCCGATCCCTGGTCTGGATCGCGCGAGTATGAGGCGAACATCGCGGTGCCGCAGGCCCTTCAGCAAGGGCGAGACATTCTTACCGAAGACTTCTGTCTGATGGGCGAGCACCGCTTCGTCCGCGCGATCTTGCCCCTTCCGCTTGTCGGTTTCGACGAAAGCTTTGCTTTCGGCGTCTGGGGGTCAGTCGCACCGCCCAAGTTCCTGGAATATTGCGAACATTTCGACGGGACGACGGGCGGCACCATGCCTGCGGCCTTCAGTTGGCTCATGAACCGCCTCCCAGGTGCGCAGGACAAGCCCGCACGAGCACGATTGCTTCCCCAGAACGACCGGCAACGCCCGATCCTTGAGATCACCGACGAAGATCATCCGTTTTTTCTGGCCCAGACCGAAGGCCTGACGAGCCAGGCATTGCTGGAAATATATGCGATCTCTGGACATCGACCGCTGACGCAATAGCAACGGCGCTCCCCTATGCCGCCTTCATCCGCCGTGATTGCCCCCGCCGCGCCGCCTGCGGGCCAGTTGCGTGCATATAGCGCCGTCCTTGCCCGCGCCCCTCAAGGTGCTTTTCCCCGAACCCCAGGAAGACGTGGTAAGCCCCCGTTCCTCGCGGGGTGCATTCGAGTTCAGGCGCAGTCCCCTGTCGCCGCAACCGAAACGCATGATGCCGGATGTCCTGGATAACGAAAGGCCCCCGAACCGGGGGCCAATCATCGTTCCAATTATTCTGAGGTATGGTGGGCGATAACGGATTTGAACCGCTGACATCTTCGATGTGAACGAAGCGCTCTACCGCTGAGCTAATCGCCCGATGCGGCGCTGTTTAGCTATCCTGGTCAGGCTCTGCAAGGGCCAATGCGTCGGACTTGCCACCGCTGGCAAGCCGCAGCTTCAGCGTCAAGGCGGTGGCCGTGGTCTTGACCACCCTCAGCTTGCCCAAGGGCGGCAGCGCCAGAACCGCGCCTGCATTCAGCGCGGCGGCAAGGGCGGCAAGCGTCGCTTCGACTGCCTTTTTGACCTCGGGCTTCTTGGCCCCGGTGGTGGCGGCAACCCCATCGACCAGGTCCTTCAGCTTCAGGATCTCTACGGTTGCGCCGGGCGCTGCAACGGGATCAGCCTTCACCGGCTTTGTTGCGGTTTTGCGGGCTGTCGGAGCCTTGGCCGGAATTTTCGAGGGATCTTTCGGACTGCGCGGTGGCATGGAACCTGCTTTTCGTTGCTAAAGTTATCCACAGACTACCCTGCGGCTTACGCAAAGACCATATGGGTTGCGCATGGCGCGGCAAACGAACCCACTTGTCACGTGCCTTTGCCGCAGATTACCGTTTCACCGACAGCCACGGATATTTTGGAGAAAGTAGACTCAAATGCGCAAGGCACTTTTGTTGACGACGGCCCTGACCCTCGGGGCGCTGAACCCGGCCTTTGCTGGCGGACCGGTGGTGATCGAGGATGAGGTTGTGGAGGTGACGCAAAAGCCCGCGTCCTCGGCGGGCTGGGTTCTGCCGCTGTTGGTGGTGATCGCAGTCGTGGCGATTGCCAGCGGCGATGACGAGACGGTAGCCGCAATCAGCGACATCCGCCTCAAGGAAGATATCCGGCGCGTCGGCACCAACCGGCTGGGGCTTGGGGTTTACCGCTATCGGTACCGGGGCATGGACGGGATCTATGAGGGGGTGATGGCGCAAGAGGTCGAGGTGATGCATCCCGGCGCGGTGCGGACGCTCCCCCTTGGCTACAAGGCCGTCGATTATGCCAAGCTGGGGCTGGAGATGCGCCGCGTCGCCTGAGCGACTGGTTGCAACCGGAACAGCAAAACGGCGCGTGGAGCGTTCCACGCGCCGTTTCTTTTGGTCAGACTGCGCTCAATGCGCGGTTTGTGCCGCGGGCGGAGTGCCAAGGGCACGGGCAGCTGCGGCGGCTTCTTCGGCGACCTCGTCCCATTCCACCGGCTCGGGCTGGCGCACCAGCACCTGGGCCAGCACCTCACGCACATGGCTGACCGGGATGATGGTCAGCCCCGCCTTCACGTTGTCCGGAATCTCGGTCAGGTCCTTGGCGTTTTCTTCCGGGATGAAGACGGTGGTGATCCCACCGCGCAAGGCTGCAAGCAGTTTTTCCTTCAACCCGCCGATCGGCATTGCATTGCCGCGCAAAGAGACCTCACCCGTCATCGCGATGTCTTTCCGTACCGGAATCCCGGTCAGGACCGACACGATGGAGGTCACCATCGCAAGGCCAGCCGAAGGCCCGTCCTTGGGCGTCGCCCCGTCCGGGACGTGGACGTGGATATCCATCGTCTCGAACTTCGGCGGCTTCACCCCGATCTGGGGGCTGATTGACCGCACATAGCTGGCCGCCGCGTCGATCGATTCCTTCATCACATCGCCCAGCTTGCCGGTGGTCTTCATCCGGCCCTTGCCAGGCAGGCGCAAAGCCTCGATCTGCAGCAGATCGCCGCCCACGCTGGTCCAGGCGAGGCCAGTCACGACACCGACCTGATCCTCTTTCTCGGCCAGACCATAGCGGTAGCGCTGAACGCCCAGGTATTCCTCGACCTTCGCGGGATCGACGTCCACCGATTTGGTCTTGCCCTTGAGGATATCGGTCACCGACTTCCGGCCCAGCTTGGCAATCTCGCGCTCAAGATTCCGGACGCCGGCTTCGCGGGTGTAGTAGCGGATGACGTGGTTCAGCGCGTCGTCGGAAACGCTGAATTCGCCCTTCTTCAGCCCGTTCGCCTTGATCTGCTTCGGGAGAAGGTGCCCCTTGGCGATTTCGCGCTTTTCATCCTCGGTGTAGCCCGCCAGCGGAATGATCTCCATCCGGTCCAAAAGCGGCCCCGGCATGTTGTAAGAGTTCGCCGTGGTGATGAACATCACGTTCGACAGGTCATATTCGACCTCAAGATAGTGGTCGACGAAGGTGTTGTTCTGTTCGGGGTCCAACACCTCCAAAAGCGCGCTTGCCGGGTCGCCCCGGAAATCCTGGCCCATCTTGTCAATCTCATCCAGCAGGATCAGCGGGTTGGTGGTTTTCGCCTTCTTCAGCGACTGGATGATCTTGCCGGGCATAGAGCCGATATAGGTCCGCCGGTGGCCGCGAATTTCGGATTCGTCGCGCACGCCACCCAACGAGATGCGGATGAACTCCCGTCCCGTGGCCTTTGCAACCGACCGGCCAAGCGAGGTCTTGCCGACACCCGGAGGGCCGACAAGGCACAGGATCGGGCCCTTGAGCTTGGTCGACCGCGCCTGCACCGCCAGATATTCGACGATCCGCTCCTTGACCTTGTCGAGGCCGTAGTGGTCGGCGTCCAGCACGGTTTGCGCCGCCGCCAGATCCTTGCGCATGCGGCTTTTTGTGCCCCATGGCACGCCCAGAAGCCAGTCGAGGTAGTTCCGGACCACCGTCGCCTCGGCCGACATTGGGGACATCGACTTCAGTTTCTTGACCTCAGCATCCGCCTTTTCGCGGGCTTCTTTCGACAGCGCGGTCTTGGCGATGCGGGCCTCCAGCTCGGCGACCTCGTTCTGGCCATCCTCACCGTCGCCAAGCTCCCGCTGAATCGCCTTCATCTGTTCGTTAAGGTAATATTCCCGCTGGGTTTTTTCCATCTGGGTCTTGACGCGGGACTTGATCTTGCGTTCGACCTGCAGGACCGAAAGCTCGCCCTGCATGTGGCCAAAGACCTTTTCCAGCCGCTCGGCCACGTTCAGGGTTTCCAGCAGTTCCTGCTTTTGGCGCACCTCGATGCCCAGATGACCGGCGACAAGATCCGCAAGACGCGCGGGTTCGCGGGTGTCGGACACGGCGGCCAGCGCCTCTTCGGGGATGTTCTTCTTGATCTTCGAATAGCGCTCGAACTCCTCGCCGACGGCGCGGACCAGCGCCTCGACAGCGGTTTCGTCGCCGTCGATTTCGTCCAGCGCCTCGGCGGTCGCCTCAAAGAACGCGGCGTTTTCGACGAAACCGGTGATCTTGACCCGACCCTTGCCTTCGACCAGCACCTTCACGGTCCCGTCGGGCAGCTTCAGAAGTTGCAGCACATTCGCCAGCACCCCGGTGCGGAAAATGTCGTCGGCGGCCGGATCATCCGCCGTCGGGTCCTTTTGCGAGGCAAGCAGGATCTGCTTGTCGTCCTGCATCACCTCCTCCAAAGCGCGGACCGATTTTTCGCGGCCGACGAACAGGGGCACGATCATGTGGGGAAACACCACGATGTCGCGAAGGGGGAGAACAGGGTAGCTGGGGGACAGGGTCTTGGTCATCTGATGTCCTTGGTCTGCGGCAACTGGGCGAGGTCCCGACCATCGGCAACCCGGCCCGCTCCGTCTTTCTGAAGCTATAACTTGTGGTCACATGGGCGACGATTCAAGTCAGTGGTAGACCAGAAGTCTGAACCGCTGCGCCAGCCGCTGCAAGGTGGGAAAAGCGGCGATCACATCAAACACACTTACTGCATGACGGCAGTTTCCCAGCCGTCATAGCTGCCGCCAAGCTCTACGGCTTTGTGATGCTGAGGCAGGGTAAACTTGGTGACGTCATCCAAAAGCATCGTACCTTCATGGCTGGATCGAACGACATAACCGCCCCCTCCGCGGCTGGCCAGGGCAACCTCGACATTGGAAAAGCCGTTGTCGCCCAGCCATTTCCCGAATGAATCGGCACTTTCGCGCGAGGGAAAGTAGGCCCAGTGGTCCACCTGCCGACTTTGTGCGGCAATGTCACCAGAAGCTGCAAGTTGGCGCAGGACTTTTTCATCGGCCAAGATATGGCGCTCTTCGGGAGTGGGAGAAAGCACAAGGGCGTAAACTTCGGCGACACCATCAGCTTCGATGCGGAACTTGGCAGCATAGTGGAATTTCCCGGCTGCATCGACCAATGCCTTGCCCAAGGCTTGTGCGTTGGCACTGGCAGCTATGTAAAGGCCACGCTGCCCTGCGCTTGAGACTCGTCCCAGATCATGCGCGCCGTAAGAGGCCACGAGGGCAGAGAATGTGTCGTCCATGTCGAACAAGACTTTGCCTTCGTCTGGAACGGGCAAACCATCCGGGCCGGGTTCCGCCAGCGCAAAGGTGAAAATCAAACAGTCTTTCTGGGATAGGCCGTGCAGAACATCGCCGATCCCGACATTGTAGAGGATAAGGGCAACCTGCCCGCCTCGATTGCCAAGGTAGCTTTCCCACCGGTCAGGATTGGCTGGTGTCTTGGGTTCGTCCCCTACGGCCCGGGCCACGAAGATCGAAGACAAGAATTTTGTCAGGCGCTTGAACACCGATGCTACCTTTAATCTCAGAGGTCATCTCTAGCGTGGCCAAAAACCTAGGTTGGGTCAATGTCGCCCTTGGCCCGCAGGGCGTGGAAGCTCGTGATGAACCTGGCCAGCCGCCCAGCCGCAATCGCATCCCTCAGACCCTGCATAAGGACCTGATAGTAATGCAGGTTGTGCCAGGTCAGGAGCATGCTGCCGATGATCTCGTCAGCCTTCACCACATGGTGCAGGTAGGCGCGGGAATAGCCCTGGCAGGCGGGGCATAGGCAGGTTTCGTCCAAAGGGCGCGGGTCGTCCTTGTGGCGGGCGTTCCTTAGGTTGACTTGCCCCCGCGCGGTCAAGGCCTGCCCCGTGCGACCCGAGCGGGAGGGCAGCACGCAATCCATCATGTCGATGCCGCGTTCCACTGCGCCGACGATGTCGTCAGGCTTGCCCACGCCCATCAGATAGCGCGGCTTGTCTTCGGGCAGAAAGCCGGGGGTGTAGTCGAGGACGGAAAACATCGCCTCTTGCCCCTCGCCCACCGCAAGGCCGCCGACGGCATATCCGTCAAAGCCGATGTCGATCAGCGCCTTGGCCGATTGCTCGCGCAGGTCGCGGGTGACGCCGCCTTGGCAGATGCCAAAGAGGGCATGGCCAGGCCGGTCGCCAAAGGCATCGCGCGACCGCTGCGCCCACCGCATCGAAAGCTGCATCGATTTGGCCACCTCGGCCTCGGTCGCGGGAAGGGCGGGACATTCGTCGAAACACATCACGATGTCCGACCCCAGCAGGGCCTGAATCTCCATGCTCCGCTCTGGCGTCAGCATGTGCTTTGAGCCGTCGAGGTGCGAGGCAAAGCGCACCCCCTCTTCGGTCAGCTTGCGCAAGGGACCCAGGGACATCACCTGAAACCCGCCGCTGTCGGTCAGGATCGGCCGGTCCCAGTTCATGAACCGGTGCAGACCGCCAAGGGCTGCAACCCGCTCTGCCCCCGGGCGCAGCATCAGATGATAGGTATTTCCCAGCAGGATATCGGCCCCGGTGGCGCGCACGCTTTCCGGCAGCATCGCCTTGACCGTGGCCGCGGTGCCCACCGGCATGAAGGCCGGGGTGCGAATCTCGCCCCGTGGGGTGGTGATCACGCCGGTCCGGGCAGCCCCGTCGCATGCGGCAAGGGTGAAGTGAAAACCTGTGGCCAAGGGTCGACAGCTCCAAAGCGGGACGAGGGCGGGTTGAACCGCCGGTTTGGTCCAAGTTGTCACAAAAGCCAAGCGCGGAAGCGCTATGAGATCAACGTCGGGAATTTTGCTTGACCTTTGCGGTGAACTCGCTAGTTCAGTAAATGAACATTCATTCCCGGCCCGTCACCCCCCAATCTACCCCCTTCCCTGGCTCTTTCCTGTCTGGCATCACATGACCGCAACCGTCATCCTTTCCAACGCCGCCGAGCGTAGCCACGAGATCCTGTTCTCGTTGCGGCAGGTCTTTGCCGAAAAGGGCTTTGACGGCGCGTCGATGCAGGACCTTGCGCGCGCGGCGGGGATGAGTGTCGGGAACTTCTACCGCTACTTTCCGTCGAAAGCCGCGATCGTGCAGGCGATGTGCAGCCTTGATCTGGCCGAGATCGAGCAGGACTTTGCCAAGATCCGAGGGTCGGACGACCCGATGGGCGGATTGCGCACTGAAATCCTGTCGCGCCTTGGCGAAGACTGCCACGAGGACGGCCGGCTTTGGGCCGAGATCACGGCGGCCGCGATCCGCAAACCGGAGATCGCGGTCACCTCGCTGAACCTGGAAGCGACCATCGTGCGCCACATGCTGGCGATCTTTGCCCAAGCGACCGGACGCACCCTGGCCGAGGCCGAGATGCGCTATGTTGGCCATTGCCAGATGCTGGTGCTTTTGGTGAAAGCCGTTGCCATGCGCTCTACCCAATGTGGTGCGGCCAGTGACGCGCTGGCCGCGATGGTGGTCCGGGTGATCGACCATATTCTGACCGACATTTCCGATGCTTCTGCAAAAGGCTGAACACCGATGCGCCTGACCCCGATCCTGATGCTGACCGCTGCGATTGCCCTGCATGCACCTTTGGTGCTGGCGCAAGAAGCCGAGGCCGCCGACCCGTCGGCACAGATCCTGCCCGCGATCACGGTGGTCGAGGTCGCGGCCCGCAAGATGTCCGACCGGGTTTTCGCCTCTGGTCTGGTGGCAGCGGTCGAAGAGGTGCAGGTGGCCCCGCTGATCGAGGGCCAGCCTTTGGAAGGCCTGCTGGTTGATGTCGGCGACGTGGTGACGGAAGGGCAAGTTCTGGCGGTGCTGTCACGCTCGGCCCTGGAGCTGCAGCGGGGCGAGGCCGTCGCATCGCTTGCGGCTGCCGAAGCCGCGATCGCACAGGCGGAGGCGCAGCTGATCCAGGCCGAGGCAAACGCCGCAGAAGCCAAGCGGGTCGACGACCGCACCAAACAGCTGAGCGAACAGGGAACTGCCCCGAAATCCCAGGCCGACACCGCAACAGCGAACGCCGTTGCCGCTGCCGCGCAGGAACAGGTCGCCCGGCAATCGCTGGAATCGATGCGCGCCCAGCTGGCCTTGTCAGAGGCGCGGCTTGAGAACGTCGATCTGCAACTGAGCCGGACCGAAGTGAAGGCCCCGGTGGCCGGCAAGATCATCGCGCGAAACGCCAAGCTGGGTGCCATCGCCACGGCCTCTGGGCTGCCGATGTTTGTCCTGATCCGTGACGGCGCGCTTGAACTGCGCGCCGACGTGGCAGAGGGCGACGTGCTGCGCCTGGGCAAGGGACAGCCGGTGCTTCTGCGGGGGGCCGGCATCCAAGAACCGCTCTCGGGGACGGTGCATCTGGTCGAACCGACGATCGACACGACCAGCCGTCTGGGTCGGGCGCGGATCGCGGTTGACGATTATGAGGCGCTGCGTTCCGGCATGTTCGTCGAAGCCGAGATCATCGTGTCGGCCCGTGAAGGCCTAGCTGTGCCCCTGACCGCGCTGGGAACCACCGACGACGGCAGCTATGTGATGCGGGTCAAGGACGGCATCGTGGACCGCGCGCCGGTCAAGACCGGCATCCGCGACGGTGCTTTTGTCGAGGTGATCGACGGGCTTGCCGCAGGCGATCTTGTGGTCGCCAAGGCGGGAACTTTCGTGCGCGACGGGGACCGGATCAATCCGGTGCTCGCCGCTGAAGCCATGAACTGAGGAGAACCGCGATGAACTTTTCAGCCTGGTCGATCCGCAACCCCGTAGCGCCCCTCTTGGCGTTCTTTCTGTTCATGATCCTTGGCTGGCAAAGCTTCAACGCGCTGCCCATCACCCGGTTTCCCAACATCGACGTGCCACTGGTCGCGGTGACGGTCACCCAGTCCGGCGCCGCCCCGGTCGAGATGGAAACGCAGATCACCAAGGAAATCGAAGATGCTGTGGCGGGCATCACCGGGGTAAAGAACGTCACTTCGACCGTGACCGACGGGCTTTCCACCACGGCGGTCGAGTTTCAGATGGACATCCCGACCGATCAAGCGGTGCAGGACGTCAAGGACGCGGTTGACCAGATCAGGGGCGATCTGCCCGGTGACATCGAAGCCCCGATCGTGACCCGCATCGACGTCGAGGGTGGCGCGATCATGACCTATGCGGTGCAGGCCCCCAACCTGACGATGGAAGAGGTCAGCTGGTTCGTCGACGACACGGTGACGCGCAGCCTGCAAGGCCGCCCAGGCATTGGCCGCATCACCCGCATCGGCGGGGCGGACCGCGAAATCCGGGTAGAACTCGACCCGGTCAAGCTTGACAGCTACGGCGTGACCGCCCAGCAGGTCAGCGCCCAGATTGCCGCCACCAATACCAACCTTGGCGCGGGCAAGATCAGCCTTGGCACCGGCGAGCAGGCGATCCGCACCCTTGGCGACAGCGGCACGGTTGCCGAGCTGGCCGCGATGTCGCTGGCCTTGCCCTCGGGCCGGTTCGTGCGGCTTTCGGACCTGGGTCGGGTGGTCGATGATTACGAAGAGCTGAAGAGCTTTGCCCGTGTGGACGGCAATGCCACCGTCAGCTTTCTGGTGTTCCGCTCCAAAGGGGCCTCAGAGGTCAGCGTGGCCGAAGTCACCCGCGAGGTGGTCGAGGATTTGCAGAAGGAACACCCCGAAATTTCGATCACGCTGGTCGATGACGCGGTGTTCTATACCGAAGGTAACTATGAGGCCGCGATCCACACGCTGCTGGAAGGCGCACTTCTGGCCGTGATCGTGGTGCTGCTGTTCCTGCGCAATTGGCGGGCGACGCTGATTACCGCGGTCGCCCTGCCCTTGTCGGCGGTGCCGACCTTCTGGCTGATGGACATGCTGGGCTTTTCGCTCAACCTCGTCAGCTTCCTGGCGCTGACGCTGGCCACGGGCATCCTGGTCGATGACGCCATCGTGGAGATCGAGAATATCCAGCGGCATATCCGGATGGGCAAGACCCCCTACCGCGCCGCAATCGATGCTGCCGACGAAATCGGGCTTGCGGTCATCGCCACCACCTTCACCATCGTTGCGGTGTTTGTACCGGTGTCGTTCATGCCGGGGATTCCGGGCCAGTACTTCATGCAGTTCGGCCTGACTGTTGCGATATCGGTGCTGTTTTCGCTGCTGGTCGCGCGTCTGATCACCCCGATGATGGCGGCGTATCTCTTGCGCGCCAGCGACGCCGGCGGGCACGGCGAAGGGGCGGAAGATGGCCGGGTCATGCGCAGCTATCTGGCCCTGGTGAAGGGCAGCTTGCGGTACTATTATGTAACTGTGGGGGCAGCGATCGGCGTGGTGATCGTTTCGGTTTTCGTGATGCTGGGTGTCCCGGGCAGCCTGTTTCCGCCAGAGGATGAAAGCCGGATCATCGCCTCGGTCGAACTGCCCCCGGGCAGCACGCTGGAGGATACCGACACCACCACCGAAGTGATGCGGCTGGCGGTCAAGGATATCGACGGCGTGAAATCGGTGCTGGTCGTCGGTGGATCCACCCCCTTGGGCGAACGTGACATCCGGCGGGCGACCTTTACCATCATCCTGGACCGCAACGACAACGGGCTGGGCCGCAAATTCTCGGACCTGATGCAGAAGATTCCGCTGATCGGGTCCTTCCTGCCGGAAGCCCCGATCAAGGGCCGCATCCGGCCCCAGCCCGAGATCGAAGAGGAAGTGTTCGCCGCCTTGCGGGCTGTTCCGGATTTGCGGTCATTCAAGGTCGGTGGTCCGGGTGGCGGGTCGCGACCCTTCAGCTATGACGTCTTTTCGGAAAGTCAGGAAGACCTGGACCTTGCCCTGCAAAAGATCGAAACGGCATTGCTTGAGAATCCGACGCTGTTGAACGCTGCAAGCGAGGCCTCCCTCCCCCGGCCCGAGGTTCAGATCACTCCGCGCCCGGAGGAGGCCGCAAGATTGGGCGTGACGGTGCAAGAGATCGCGTCCGTGGTGCGGGTTGCCACCATCGGCGATGTCTCTGCGGCCTTGGGCAAGCTTTCCATCGACAACCGCCTGGTGCCGATCCGGGTCCAGCTTGACGAAGCGTCGCGCGACAACCTCGCGCGAATCGCCGCGCTCAAGGTGCAGACCACGGTCGGGCCGGTGCCCTTGTCGGCGGTGGCCACGATCGTTGTGGATGACGGCCCCTCGGTCGTTGAGCGGCTGAACCGTGAGCGTGTGGCAACGGTCGGCGCGGACATTGCAACGGGGTTTGTGCTGGATCAGGCAACCGAGAGCTTCCTTGAGATCCTGCCAAGCTTGAACCTGCCCGAGTCGGTCACGGTCAAGCCTTCGGGCGATGCCGAGGTGCAGGCCGAACTCCTTAGCAGTTTCGTCAACGCGATGGTGCTGGGCGTCATCCTGATGATGTTCGTGCTGATCCTTCTGTTCCGGTCGGTGTTCCAGCCGATCACGATCATTTTTTCGCTCCTGTTGTCGGTGGGCGGGGTCGCTGCGGCACTGATCATCACGCAAAACCCGCTGTCGATGCCGGTCTTGATCGGGATCCTGATGCTGATGGGCATCGTGGCAAAGAACGCCATCCTGCTGATCGACTTTGCCATCGAAATGCGCGCCCGCGGCATGGAGCGGTTCGCGGCGGTGATGGAGGCCGGACACAAGCGCGCCCAGCCGATCGTGATGACCTCCATCGCGATGTCGGCGGGGATGCTGCCCTCGGCGCTTGGGGTGGGCGAAGGCGGGGCGTTCCGCGCGCCAATGGCCATCGCCGTGATGGGCGGCATCATCGTGTCGACCGTCCTTAGCCTGGTGGTGGTGCCATCGCTTTATCTGGTGATGGACGACGTATCGCGCCTGTTCGGCTGGCTTTTCAGCAGGGTCGTCGGCCAAAAGGAAGCCGAGCCTGAAAGCCCAGAAGCGCATGTGCTGGCCGAACGCATCGCCAAGGGGCGCGAGGATCTGTCGCTGATGCAGGGCCGGCTGATCGCACTAGAGGCGGCCTTGCAGCAAAAAGCCCGACCGCACGCCGCAGAATAGCGGTCAGGCCTTGGGTGCGCCAAGCCGGTCGGCATGGCGCGCCCGAAACTGCGTCACCTCCTCTGGGGTTGGGGCCTGGCCACTGAAAACCAGCACATAGGCCGGAATCCGGGCCATGCGGGTGGCAAGGCTTTCGTCCGATTTCAGCGCGATATAGCCGACCTGCGTCAGATACAGCGTGCGCGCGCGCGTGTCCGCTTCGGTCGGATCAAAGCCGAACCGCAGGAACAGGTCGGCCAGCGCCTCCATCCGCGTGGTGTCTGCCGCCGCCAAAGCCTGCGCAACGGCGGGATCTGACAGGGCCCAGGTGCGGATCGCAAACTCCAGCCGGCTGTCGAACAGCCGCGGATCAACCCAGCAGTCGATCAGATTGAGCATGGCCTCGGCGATGGTGGCGGCAGGCGCGGTACAGCGCGCCACAAGGGACCCCGTGTTCTGCGCCTGCCAGCGGGCCAGCAGACCGGCCAGCAGCGCGTCCCGGTCGGCGAAATGCCAGTAAAAGGACGTGCGCGACAGGCCAAGCCGCGCCGCAAGCGGCATGACCTTCACCGCCTCGACCCCGCTTTCCACCAACAGCGCATATGCGGCATCCAGCCAAATCTCGGGCGTCCCGCGCCAGCCGCGCGGGGGAGTGTCAATGGTCATGCGATCTGCCTCGTCGTCCCTGGCACCAGGATGGTAAACTCGACATATGTGTCGATTCTCCTTGAGGGTCGTGCCGCGTCTGGCTAGGCTGCCCGTGACGCGCAAGTTTTCCGGGGTCTGGTGATGTCGAACGATCCGCTGCTGCAACCTTACCAGCTCAAGCATCTCACATTGCGCAACCGGATCATGACTACAAGCCATGAACCAGCCTATGGCGAAGACGGGATGCCCAAGGACCGCTACCGCCTTTACCATCTGGAGCGGGCAAAGGCGGGCGTCGCGATGGTGATGACGGCGGGCTCGGCCTCGGTCAGCCGCGACAGCCCGCCGGTGTTTTCCAACCTTCTGGTCTGGAAGGACGAGGTGGTGCCCTGGATGCGCCGCCTGACCGACGACTGCCACGAGGCCGGGGCAGCCGTGATGATCCAGCTTAGCCACCTGGGCCGCCGCACCCGCTGGGACAAGGGCGACTGGCTGCCGGTGGTGGGGGCGGGACCGTCGCGCGAACCCTCGCACCGGGCGTTCCCCAAGATCATCGAAGACTGGGACATCGCCCGCATCATCCGCGACTATGCCGATGCGGCGGAACGCATGCAGGCCGCCGGGGTCGATGGGGTGGAGTTCGAGTGTTACGGCCATCTGATGGACCAGTTCATCAGCCCTTTGACCAACGGCATGCCCCCCGGCCCCTATGATGCCAGCAGCCTTGAAAACCGGCTGCGCTTTACCATGGAGGTGCTGCAAGCCTGCCGGGACCGGGTCGGCCCCCGGTTCCTCTTGGGTCTGCGCTTTGTCGGCGACGAGATGGAGGCCGGCGGCATCCCCCCCGAGGACGGGCTAGAGATGGCGCGGCGGTTCCGGGACAGTGGTCTGGTGGATTTCCTGAACGTGATCCGGGGCCGCATCCACACCGATGCCGCGTTGACCGGGGTGATCCCCTTGCAAGGCGCGCCTTCGGCCCCGCATCTGGACTATGCCGGTCAGGTGCGCGCCGCCTCGGGCCTGCCGACGTTTCATGCAGCCCGCATCCCCGATGTCGCGACCGCGCGCCATGCCGTGGCCAGCGGGCGGCTCGATATGGTGGGGATGACCCGCGCGCATCTGGCCGATCCGCATATCGTGCAGAAGATCATCGAGGGGCGCGAGGATCAGATCCGCCCTTGCGTCGGGGCCACCTATTGCCTGGACCGAATCTATCAGGGGGGGATGGCCTTGTGCATCCACAACCCCTCCACCGGGCGCGAGGCGACCTTGCCCCATGCCATCGCGAAGGCAGACGTGGCGCGCAAGGTGGTGATCGTCGGCGCAGGCCCGGCGGGTCTGGAGGCCGCGCGGGTCGCCGCCGAACGTGGCCATCAGGTCACGGTGTTCGAGGCCGCGCCCGAGGCTGGCGGCCAAGTCCTGCTGACCGCGCGGTCGCCCCGGCGGCGCGAGATGCAAGGCATCATCGACTGGCGGCTGGCCGAATGTGCCCGGCTTGGGGTCAACTTCCGCTTCAACACCTACGCCGAGGCTGCAGATGTGCTGGCCATGGCCCCCGATGTGGTGATCATCGCCACTGGCGGTCTGCCCACGCGCGAGGTGCTGCCCGAGGGCAATGATCTGGTGGTCACCGCCTGGGACATCCTGTCGGGCGATGTAAAACCGGGGGCGAATGTGCTCCTTTACGACGACGCCGGTGACCACACCGGCCTGCAAGCGGCCGAAATGCTGGCCGAGGCGGGTGCAAAGGTCGAGGTGATGACCCCCGACCGCGGCTTTGCGCCCGAAGTGATGGGGATGAACCTAGTGCCGTACGTCCGCGCGATGCAGACGCGGGGTGCTACCTTTACCGTGACCTGGCGGCTGATCGCAGTCGAACAGGCGGGGAACCGGTTGCGGACCACTGCGGGCAGCGACTATGGCGCGGCCCAAAAGACGGGGGAGTTCGATCAGGTTGTGGTAAACCACGGGACCCAGCCCCTGGCCGAGATTTACTTTGAGCTAAAGCCCCTGTCGGCCAATCTTGGGGCGGTGGATCATGCCGCCCTGATCGACGGGCGGCCCCAGCCGATCGCCGGTCCCGGGTTCCAGCTTTACCGGATCGGCGACGCGGTCGAGGCCCGCAACACCCATGCCGCGATCCATGATGCGCTGCGGCTGGTGCGGGTGATCTGACTGGCGGTTTGGCAGTTGCTTCTTGGCGCGGCTGCGATATCTCACCGCCCAGGGCGGTCCATTCCGGGCGGCAGCATGGGTGGCAGAAAAACATGGAAAGCGCCGTAGACGCCGACAACGGGCGGGCCTTGCGCGATGCCTTTGGCCGCTTCGCGACCGGGGTGACCTTGGTCACCACCATGACCGAGGCTGGCCCCCTCGGCTTTGTTGCCAACAGCTTTGCCTCGGTGTCGCTTGACCCGCCCCTGGTCCTGTGGTCACCCGCCCGCAGCTCACGCCGGTTTGCGGCCTTTGTCGCGGCCCGGCATTATGTGATCCATGTGCTGGGCGCGGATCAGGCGGCGCTGACCACACGGTTTTTCGGCGGCGGTCCGGGCTTTGCCGGGCTGGACCACACCATAACCGAGGAGGGCCAGCCCCGCCTGCCCGCCCTGGCCCGGTTTGAGTGCGCCCTGCATGCGGTTCATGATGGCGGCGACCACGCGATTGTGGTCGGTCGCGTCCTGCGCTTTGACGCGGGCACCGGCACGCCCCTGGTGTTCTGTCAGGGCCGCTACGGCAGCTTTGCGGGTCAGGATTTCTTGCGGCAGTAAAGCTCTAGCCGGTGGTGGACGATGTCGAACCCCATCTCGGCGGCAATTTCGCGCTGCAACTGTTCAATCTTGTCGGACCGGAACTCGATGATCTGGCCAGAGTCGATGTCGACGATATGGTCGTGATGCGGCTGGTCGGCAACCTCATACCGCGCGCCGCCATTTTCCAAAGCGAGCCGGAGGACCACGCCTTCGCGTTCAAGCACCGAAAGGGTGCGATAGACGGTCGCGAGGGACAGGCTGTCGTCATGACTGCGGGCCCGGCGGTGCAGTTCGGCCGCGTCGGGATGATCCTCGGCTTGCGCCAAGACCTTAAGAAGCGTTTCCCGCTGGCGGGTCACGCGAACGCCGGTGTCACGAAGCGCCTGGGTGGGATCGGTTTTCATGGCAAGATCGTAGCGGCTGGACGCGGCGGGGTCAAACCTTGGTGGGCGGGACGGCGGAGAGCGCCGGAGGGTTTCACACCCTCCGGCCCTCCCGCGGGATATTTGGGAACAGAAGAAAGGGCATGACCGGACGACTGGGCTTGGCCTGTCGTCCGGGTGGTACTGTTGGACGCGGGCGCGTCAGCTACACCCCGTCGTCGCGCCGCAGCTGTTGCACTTGAGGCAGGATCCATTCCGGACCATCGTGTAGTTACCACATTCGCCGCAGCTGTCGCCGGTATAGCCTTGCAGTTTCGCCTTGGACCGCGCGTCGGCGCTGCCGAGGGCATAGGTCGATGCGGTGTCGGCAAAGGATGTGCCGCGGGATTCGGGAAAGAGCATCGACAGGGCCGCATTGGCGTCGGTGGCAAAGCCGGTCATCCCCTGCCCGCCTTGCAGGACGGTGAATTCCTGCGGCACGCGCTTTCTCATATACCCAGTCGACGCGACCTGACGCAGGACCTCCAGCGATTTGGAGGCGGCGGTTTCCGAGGGTTCGGTGATGTTGCGCTTGCCCTCTTCGTCGCCGCGGCCAAGATCGTCGAAGGCCGCGCCTTTGGGGGCGACATGGGCGAGGTCGGTGCGGTCAAGGTAGCTGACCGCCAGTTCGCGGAAGATATAGTCCAGGATCGAGGTCGCGTTCTTGATGCTGTCGTTGCCCTGCACCATGCCCGCCGGTTCAAAGCGGGTGAAGGTGAAGGCCTCGACAAACTCCTCCAGCGGGACACCGTATTGCAGGCCGACGCTGATCGCGATGGCGAAGTTGTTCATCATCGCGCGGAAGCCGGCCCCTTCCTTGTGCATGTCGATGAAGATCTCGCCCAGCGAGCCATCCTGGTATTCGCCGGTGCGCAAATACACTTTGTGGCCGCCGACGATGGCCTTTTGGGTATAGCCCTTGCGGCGTTCCGGCAGCTTTTCGCGATTGCTGCGGACGATTTCCTTGATGATCACCTTTTCAATGATCCGTTCGGCGATCACGGTGGCCTTTTCCATCACGGAGCCACTGGTCAGGATGTCTTCAGCTTCCTCGGCATCCTCGATCAAGGCGCTGGCAAGGGGTTGGGAAAGCTTCGATCCATCGCGGTAAAGCGCATTGGCCTTGATGCCCAGCGAGTGGGAAAGTTCATAGGCCGCCAGCGTCTCGGCGATGGTAGCGGAGTTCGGCATGTTGATCGTCTTTGAGATCGCGCCCGAGATGAACGACTGCGCCGCTGCCATCATGGTGATGTGGCTGTTGACGGACAGATACCGCTTGCCGGTCTTGCCGCAGGCATTGGCGCAGTCGAAGACGCTGTAGTGCTCGGGTTTCAGGTGCGGCGCGCCTTCCAGGGTCATCGTGCCGCAGACATGGTCGTTGGCCGCGTCGATCTGGGCCTTGGTGAACCCAAGATGGCGCAGAAGGTCAAAGGTCGGATCGTTCAGCTTGTCTTCGGGGATGCCAAGGGTGTTCTGGCAGAAATCTGCCCCAAGGGTCCACTGGTTGAAGACGAACTTGATGTCGAAGGCCGATGGCAGCGCGGCCTCCAGCTTTTCGATTTCGGCCGCGCCAAAGCCATGGCCAATCAGCGCCGTGTGGTTGATGCCGGGGGCCTGACCCAGCGAGGCGTGGCCGACGGCATGGGCGACGATTTCCGCCGCCTGGGCAGTAGAGTAGCCCAGGGTTTCAAGCGCCGCCGGAACCGACTGGTTGATGATCTTGAAGTAACCGCCGCCGGCAAGCTTCTTGAACTTGACCAGGGCGAAGTCGGGCTCGATGCCGGTCGTGTCGCAGTCCATCACCAGGCCGATGGTGCCTGTCGGCGCGATGACGGTGGTCTGTGCGTTGCGGTAGCCGTGGGCTTCGCCAAGTCGCAGGGCCTCATCCCAGGCGGATTTCGCAAGGGCGACAAGGCTTTGGTCCGGGCAATTCGCCTGATCCAGCGCCACGGCGGGGACGTTCAGCCCCTCATACCCAAGGCCATGCGCCGCCGCGCGGTGGTTGCGGATGACGCGGAGCATGTGGGGCTTGTTGCGCTCATAGCCCGAGAAGGGGCCAAGTTCCTTGGCGATTTCCGCCGAGGTCGCGTAGGAAACGCCGGTCATGATCGCGGTCAGCGCGCCACAAAGGGCACGGCCCTCGGCGCTGTCATAGCCAAGGCCCATGTTCATCAAAAGGCCGCCGATATTGGCGTAGCCGAGGCCGAGGGTGCGGAAATCGTAGCTGAGTTGCGCGATTTCCTTGGAGGGGAACTGCGCCATCATCACGCTGATTTCCAGCGTCACGGTCCAGAGGCGAGAGGCGTGGACATAGGCCTCGGCGTCGAATTTGCCACCCTTGTAGAAGGTGAGGAGGTTCATCGACGCGAGGTTACAGGCGGTGTCGTCCAGGAACATGTATTCCGAACAGGGGTTGGAGCCGCGGATCGCGCCATCCTCCGGGCAGGTGTGCCAGGCGTTGACGGTGTCATGGAACTGGATGCCGGGGTCGGCGCAGGCCCAGGCGGCGTGGCCGATCTGGTCCCAAAGTTCGCGGGCCGAAACGGTCTTGGCGACCTTGCCATCGGTGCGGCGGATCAGCTCCCACGGCTTATCCTCGCGGACTGCAGCCAGGAAAGCATCGGTCACGCGGACCGAGTTGTTGGAGTTCTGGCCGGAGACGGAGATATAGGCCTCACTGTCCCAATCAGTGTCGTAGGTGGGAAATTCGATCGAGGTAAAACCCTGACGCGCGTATTGCAGGATGCGGTTGGTGTAGGTGTCGGGGATCATCGCCGCCTTGGCCGCCTTGATCACAGCTTTCAGGGCCGGGTTCTTGGCCGCATCGGTCGCGCCGTCCATGCTGCCGTCAAAGGCCTTGATCGCGGCGAAGATGTCGTTCAGCCGTGCCGAATGGACCTTGGAGCCAGCGACAAGGCTGGCGACCTTCTGCTCCTCGATCACCTTCCAGTTGATGAAATCCTCGACATCCGGGTGGTCCATGTCGATGATGACCATTTTCGCCGCGCGCCGCGTGGTGCCGCCCGACTTGATCGCCCCAGCCGCCCGGTCGCCGATCTTGAGGAAGCCCATCAGGCCCGAGGATTTGCCCCCGCCCGACAGCTTTTCGCCCTCACCGCGAAGCGAGGAAAAGTTGGTGCCGGTGCCCGAGCCGTATTTGAAAAGCCGCGCCTCACGCACCCACAGGTCCATGATGCCGCCGTCGCCAACCAGGTCATCCTTGACCGACTGGATGAAGCAGGCGTGGGGCTGGGGATGTTCATAGGCGCTGGTGGACTTTGTCAGCTTGCCGGTGGCGTGATCGACATAGAAGTGACCCTGCGACGGACCATCGATGCCGTAGGCCCAATGCAGGCCGGTGTTGAACCACTGGGGCGAATTAGGGGCGGCCATCTGGCGGGCCAGCATGAAGCGCATTTCGTCGTAATAGGCGGCGGCATCGGCCTCGGTGGTGAAATAGCCACCCTTCCAGCCCCAATAGGTCCAGGCCCCGGCAAGACGGTCAAACACCTGCTTGGCCGAGGTTTCGCCGACATTGCGGGCGTCAGCGGGCAGCTTGGTAAGGGCGTCCTCATCGGGCACCGAACGCCACAGGAATTCCGGCACGTTCTTTTCGCGGACCCGCTTCAACGCCGCCGGAACACCCGCCTTGCGGAAGTACTTTTGCGCCAGCACGTCCGAGGCAACCTGGCTCCAGCCTTCGGGAACCTCGACGGCGTCGTTGCGGAACACGATCGTCCCGTCGGGATTGCGAATTTCAGAAGTGGTAACGGTGAATGGAATGGCCCCGTAGGCACCCGTGGCCTCGGTCGTGAACGCGCGCTCGATCTTCATGCCCATACTCTCCTGTTTCTTGCGGCCAAAAACGGCCGATCAATGTTCAATACCGGAGAGGCTGATCCGTCCTGCGCAACGTCGGGCAAAACCCTGCCGCCCTGGCCGATGAACGGCGCAGATGGGGTGCATCCCTTGGGGATGCTTATCGCTGTCGGGTCTGTTTGCCTGTCCGTCGCGACACTAGATTTTGTGGTGTCCCCTGCCGCTTTGTCAAAGTGTCGTAATTGAGGCAGTCTCGCAACGACAATATTTCTTGCTGTGCCAAAATTTTTGCTTGACGGATCGGGCTTTGGCACAGCCGGGGTCTGGCTGCAGGCCGGCGGCTTTGGGGGCCGTGACCGGCAGTCCCGGGGGGACAAATCGCGGATTGTCCAATTTTTTGTGATCGTTGCGTGATGAGCGGGTCCCGCACGCAGCGGGGCAGAGCGGGCAGTCTGTCACGAAACCGATTCTTTTGGCCCGTCTGAGGGACGCGCGGCCGCCGCCGGGCGGTTGATCAAGACGACTCCCGCCGCCACCAGCACGGCAGCCAACAGCAGGGACGCGCTGACCGCTTCGCCAAAGATCAGCGCCCCAAGGCACAGCGCCAGGACCGGGGTCAGAAAGGAAAACGACGCCACCGTGGGGGCCGGATAGACCGACATCAGCCAAAGCCAGGCGATGAACCCGCCCGCCACCACGACCGAGGCCTGAAACACCAGCCCCGCAACGTGCCAAAGTTGTATATCCCGGATAACGGGACCGAAAAGCGGTGCCAGCAGCAGCAGGATCGGGGCCGAGACCAGCACCATCCAGAACAACTGCATCTCGGGCCCCTCGGCGCGCATGACCGGGCGGCGCGCGACAAAGGCGGTCAGCGCCCAGCCCCAGGCCGCCGCCAGCGCGCACAGATCACCCGCAAGGCTGGCCTCTCCCGTGGCCGGGCGGGTGAGAAGCGCGGTGGCGCAGCCCGCGAAGGCCAGCCCCAGACCCGCGGCCTTCAGCGGGGTGATCCGCTCGCCCAGGCCGAAATGCGCCAGAATCGCGAACCAGACCGGCATCGAGTACATGATAAGTGAGGCCCGCCCGACGCTGGTCAGATCAAGGGCCAAGAACAGAAACATGAATTCCGCCGCGAACACCGCCCCGATCAGCAGGCCCGCGCCCAGCGAGGCCCGCGTCAAGCGGGGCGGTCGTCCGCGCAAGGCCAACCAAGCCCAGACAAATCCCACCGCCAGGGCAGAACGTAGGCCGGCAAAGAACACCGGCTGGAACCCTTCGTTCACCGCCTTGATGACGATCTGGTTGAACGCCAAAAGGAGCGTCACCCCCAGAAGGACAGAGCCCCCGAACAGGTCAAGCCGGTCCTTGCGTTGCATGTCCTGCCCCCAATTACGCCCCCAGCAGTGCCTCTCGCCCGCCATGAATGCAAGCCGGCGATCGGGGGGGCGCCAAAATTTTTCGCCGAAAAATTTTGGCGCGTCAGAGGTAGGGTCAGGTGCGGAACCATGCTTGGCATTCGAGCAAAGATCGCACCTTTAGGTCGGCGGCCATTGCCTGTACTCCGAAGGCCGACAAACTGCTCCGGATCCCCCGATGCCCCCCCACGACCGACGTGCCCAGAACCTGCGCGGTATCCTGATGATGGTGCTGGCGATGGCCGGTTTTGCCGTCGAGGACGCCTTGATCAAGGCGGCCAGCGTTTCGGTACCAGTCGGGCAGGTGTCGCTTTTCATCGGGATCGTCGGAATCGCGGTGTTCGGGGTCTGGGCGTTGCGTCAGGGTCACCGGCTGGTGTCCCCTGTGTCGATGAGCGGGCCGGTGATTGGCCGCACGCTGGCCGAAATGGTTGGGTCGGGCGGCATCCTGATGGGTCTGGCGCTGGCCCCCTTGTCGCTGGTCTCGGCGATCCTACAGGCGGCCCCGATCATGGTGGTGGCGGCGGCGGCGATATTCCTCGGCGAAGAGGTCGGCTGGCGGCGCTGGACGGCTATTCTTGTCGGGTTCTGCGGCGTCCTTTTGATTATCAAGCCTTGGTCCGCGGGTTTTGATCCCAATGTGTTATGGGCAGTTCTTGGCATGTTCGGCATGTCGGCCCGCGACATCTTTGCTCGCCGGATGGACCCCGGCGTACCGACGCCGGTCGTGGCGACACTCGGCTATGGCGGGGTGATTGTGCTGTCCATCGGGATGATGTCGGCAGCCGGGGGGGCGGTCATGCCCGGGCCTGTCGCCTGGGCGCAGATCGCCACCGCTTCCCTGATCGGGCTGGTCGCCTATTGGGCGATCATTGAGGCGACCCGGGCGGGCGATGTTTCGGTCATTACGCCATTTCGTTACACGCGCCTGATATTCGCGCTGGGATTGGGCTTTATGCTGTTTGCCGAACGGCCCGATGCGCAGACCCTGTTCGGGGCATCGCTGGTGATCGGGTCGGGACTTTACACGCTTTACCGCGAGCGTCGTCGCAAGGTAGAAGGCCAGCAAACCGCAATCGGCTGAACAGTGCAGGAGCCCCCCATGAGCACGATCATCGACATTCACGCCCGCGAAATCCTTGACAGCCGGGGCAACCCCACGGTCGAGGTGGATGTCTACCTTGAAGACGGCGCGATGGGCCGGGCGGCCGTGCCCTCGGGGGCCTCGACCGGCGCGCATGAAGCCAATGAGCGGCGCGATGGCGACAAGACCCGCTACATGGGCAAGGGCGTGCTGGAGGCTGTGGCGGCGGTAAACGGCGAGATTGCTGAGGAAATCGTCGGCTTTGACGCCACCGAACAGGTCGGCATCGACCGCACGATGATTGAAATGGACGGCACGCCGAACAAATCGCGCCTCGGGGCGAATGCGATCCTTGGCGTGTCGCTGGCCGTCGCCAAAGCCGCGGCCGAGTTTTCCGGCATGCCGCTTTACCGCTATGTCGGCGGCACCTCGGCCCGCATCCTGCCGGTCCCGATGATGAACATCATCAACGGCGGCCAGCATGCCGACAACCCGATCGACATCCAGGAATTCATGATCATGCCGGTCGGCGCGGACAGTTTCCGCGAGGCGGTGCGGATGGGGTCGGAGGTGTTCCACACCCTGAAGAAAGAATTGCAGGACGCCGGTCACAACACCAATGTCGGCGATGAGGGCGGCTTTGCACCAAACTTGAACAGCGCCCGCGACGCGCTTGATTTCATTCTGAAATCCATCGAGAAGGCCGGATATCGCGCCGGTGAGGATATCTGTCTGGCGCTGGATTGTGCCGCAACGGAATACTTCAAGAAAGACCGGTACGAGATGGTCGGTGAAGGCAAGTCCCTGTCGATCGAGGAGAACGTCGCGTTTCTGGCGGGTCTCGCGGCGGATTACCCGATCATCTCCATCGAGGACGGCTGTTCCGAGGATGACTGGGCGGGCTGGAAGCTCTTGACCGACAAGCTTGGGGCCAAGACCCAGCTGGTCGGCGACGATCTGTTCGTCACCAACCCGCGCCGCCTGGCCGAGGGGATCAAGGCCGGTTGCGCCAATTCCATGCTGGTCAAGGTCAACCAGATCGGCACCCTCACTGAGACGCTGGAGGCGGTAGAGATGGCCCACCGCGCGCGCTATACCAACGTGATGAGCCACCGCTCGGGCGAGACCGAGGATGCGACGATTGCCGACCTGGCCGTGGCGACGAACTGCGGCCAGATCAAGACCGGATCCCTCAGCCGCTCGGACCGGCTGGCGAAATACAACCAGCTCTTGCGGATCCAGGAGATGCTGGGCGAGACGGCGGAATATGCCGGACGTTCGGTCATCCGGGGGTAAGAAGCGGTGTGGCGGGCATGGGCCTTTGCGGTGCTGGCGGGGCTGACGCCCTTGCCCGCCCTCGCCCTCTCATGCGCCGAGTACTCGATCCGCGACAGCTATTGGTATCGCGACGCCCAGGCCGCCAGTTATGTGCTGGTTCTCGGCAGCCTGTCGGACCTGGTGCGGACCTCCGCCACCGGTCCGAACGGGGCCGAGGTCTGGACCGCGCGCTTTCAGGGCCACAAGGCCTCAACCCGCGCGTTTGACCAGCCGTTCGAGGCCGAGGTGCGGTTGGTCTTTCCCGATTTCAGCTTGATCGGCGGCGGCTATGACACTGCCGCTGCAGCCGAATGGCTGCCAGGGCAGACCGGGCTGATCTGGCTGAAGCTGACCGACGGCGGACATGAATTGACGGCCGAGCTTTGCCAGCCCCTGGTCGACACCGACCCCGCCAGCATCAAGCCCGCGCTCAACTGTCTGGCCGGGCGCTGGTGCCCGAAACCGGGGTGACCCTGCGGCTTTGCTGATCCTGCTGAACAAGCCCTATGACGTGCTGTGCCAGTTCACTGACGGTGACGGGCGACAGACACTGGCGGATTTTGTTGCCGTCAAGGGCGTCTATCCGGCGGGGCGGCTGGATCGGGATTCGGAGGGGCTGGTGGTGCTGACCGATGACGGGCGCTTGCAGGCGCGGATCGCGGACCCGCGGCACAAGCTGGAGAAAGTGTACCTCGCGCAGGTCGAGGGGGTGGTGAGCGAGGCCGCGTTGGCCCGGCTGCGCGCGGGCGTCACGCTTAACGACGGGCCGACCCTGCCTGCCGGGGCAAGGGCGGTGGCGGAACCGGGCTGGCTTTGGCCGCGAACCCCGCCGATCCGGGTGCGGCAGACCGTGCCGGATGGGTGGGTGGAACTGACTTTGCGCGAGGGGCGGAACCGGCAGGTCCGGCGGATGTGTGCGGCGGTGGGTCTGCCCTGCTTGCGGCTGATCCGCTGGCGGGTGGGTGACTGGACGCTGGACGGTCTTGCGCCGGGAGAGTGGCGGGAAGCATGACGGCAGAGGCGATTATTGCGAAGCTAGCCCTCGTGCCGCACCCGGAGGGCGGCTGGTACCGGCAGACCTGGGCGGGGCCTTTGGTTGCGGGACGGGCGAGCGGGACGGCGATCCTGTTCCTCCTCCGCGCTGGCGAACGCAGCCACTGGCACCGCGTTGACGCTGACGAGATCTGGCTTTGGCATGCCGGGGCACCGCTGATCCTGGCGATGGGTCTGGACCGGGCGCGCGAGCAGCGGTTGGGACCGGATGTCCTGAACGGCGATCTGGTGCAGGCTGTGGTCCCGGCGGGATGGTGGCAGGCGGCACGGTCCGGTGGCGACTGGACGCTGGTCAGCTGTACCGTCAGCCCCGGCTTTCGCTTCGACGGGTTCGCGCTTGCCCCACCCGGTTGGGAGATGGAGCGAGAGGGGTGATGGATCAGCAGACCTTTCTGACCAGCCTGCCGCCCGAGACGCGCGAGGAGATGGTGGCGCGGTCGAACGGGCCGGGGCTTTGGCGGTTGGCGCTGCAAATGGTGACGATCCTTGGCGTGGGCGCGATGATCGCCGCCGGTGTGCCGGGCTGGTGGGCCTTGCTGCCGGTGCAAGGCGTGCTGATCGTGTTCCTGTTCACGCTGGAGCATGAGGCAACACACCGCACCCCCTTCCGCTCAGGCGGGTTGAACGATTGGGCCGGGCGGGCGGCGGGGTTCCTGATCCTGCTGCCGTTCGAATGGTTTCGCTATTTTCACCTTGCGCATCACCGCTGGACCAACATCGACGGCCGCGACCCCGAGCTGGAGGGCGACAAGCCCGAGACCTTGCGCGCCTGGGTCTGGCATGTTTCCGGGTTGCCTTACTGGTGGTCCGAAATTCGGCTGATGGCGGCGCTGGTTCGCGGGCGGGCCGAGGGCGGCTATATACCCGAGCGTGCCAAGCCCCGGATCCTGGCTGAAGCGCGCTGGATGGCGCTTGGATACCTCTTGGCTGGGGCAAGCCTGATATGGTCACCGCTTCTGTTGTGGGTCTGGGTGGTCCCGGTGCTGCTTGGCCAGCCGTTCCTGCGGCTGTACCTCTTGGCCGAGCATGGCGACTGCCCGCGCGTCGCAAACATGTTCCTGAACACGCGGACAACCTTTACCACCGGCCTTGTCCGCTGGCTGGCGTGGAACATGCCCTACCATGTGGAGCATCACGTCTGGCCCGCCGTCCCCTTCCACCGCCTGCCTCAGGTGCATGGCCTGATGCAGGATCAGTTGCAGGTGACGGCGGAGGGGTACGTTCAGTTCACAAAGGACTATCTGGCGCGGCGCCGCTAAAGCGGCAGCTCCTCTACCAGCGCCTGCGCGTGTTGACGAAAGCCACTTTGGGCGTGACCGTCGCGGTCGAACATGTCGCCCGGTTTCGAGTTCCAGATATGGCCGTTGAACCCTTGGCTCAGGCTGGCAAGAAGCTGCCCGCTGCGGCTGTCCAGAACCTCTGCCTCGGTCGAAATTCCGCCGTTGCGGGGACCGATCGGAACCGCAAGCGAGACCGCATTCCAGGCCGGATTTGCCAGCGTATAGCCGGTGATTGCTGCACGCACGCGGAGCACGCCGGGGCCGGGCTTGTCCACCAACGTAAAACGCTTGCCAAAGGCGGCCCGCAACTCTGCCTCGTAGGCGGCTGTCAGGGCGGCAACATCCTCGGGCTTCACGCTGTCAGGGGTGCGGCCGACGGGACGAAACTCTACCGGGTCAATCAGCGCGGCGGTGTAGGCGGTTTCGGTGGCGGTCACCGGTGCCTCGGTCAGAAATCCTGACTGGGTGGGTTTATGGGGCGCGCAGGCAGCAAGTGCCAGGGCCAGCGGTGCAAGCAGGGCGAGCGTCCGAAAGTTCGAAGCTTGGCGCAGAAAACGGAGCATTTGTCTTTCCATGTTGATGTCACTTACTGGTGACTAGTTAAGTCACCGGTAGGTGACTGTCAAGCCCTGCCTGCGAAATCGCCGTGGCACCCTGCACGCGATGCCGTCTTTTGGCAGAATGGATTGGTGGTCGGCGCGCGACTGGCGTAAGAGCAGCGGCATGAAAACCCCGCCCCCCAACCCGACTCCAAACCCGACCGCAGATATGCCCACCATACTTTTGCAAGGCGATCTGCCCCCACCTTTGGCCAGTCCACCCGCTGGGAACGTCGATACCGGTCTGGGTTTTGCCTTTGCGCTGACCGCCTACCTTCTGTGGGGGTTTCTGCCGCTGTACATGAAGGCCCTTGCCCATATCCCGCCGGTGGAGGTGATTGCGCATCGCGTGGTCTGGTCGGTGCCGGTGGCGCTTGCCGTCCTGTGGGTGATCGGGCGGACGGCCGAGTTGCGGGCGGCGTTTCGCAATCCCCGGATGCTGGGCATGGGGGCGGTGACGGCGGCGCTGATCTCGGTCAACTGGGGGATCTATGTCTGGGCCATCGGGTCGGGCAATGCGCTGGATGCGGCGCTGGGGTATTACATCAACCCGCTCTTCTCGATCTTCCTCGGCGCGGTCCTGCTAAGGGAGCGGATCGGGCGCTGGCAGGCGGTGGCGATTGCGCTGGCGGTGGTTGCCGTCGCGATCCTGACCTGGGATGCGGGGCGGTTGCCGGTGGTGGCGCTGGCGTTGACACTGACCTGGGGGGTCTATGCCTTCCTGAAGAAGTGGCTGCCGATCGGGCCGAACCAGGGCTTTGCGCTGGAGGTGCTGATCCTGCTGCCACCGGCACTGGGTTATATGGTCTGGCTTTGGGCGGCCGGGTCGGGGCATTTTCTGCAAGGGGTGGCCTGGGACAATGCGCTGTTGATCGGCTGCGGCATCGTCACAGCGGGGCCCTTGATGATCTATGCCAACGGGGCCAAACGGCTGCGGCTGTCGACTATTGCGATCATGCAATACATCGCGCCGACGATGATCTTTTTGACGGCGGTGTTCCTGTTTGGGGAACCGTTCAGCACGGTCAAGCTGGTGGCCTTCAGCCTGATCTGGGCGGCGCTGGTGGTCTATTCCTTGCCGCTCTTGGTCAGACGGGCCGGCTGATCCTGCCGCCGCCGACCAGTGTTGGCGTGCCGGTGGTCGCCGGGCAGGAGGTCGCCATGCCGCGCAGCACCCTGACCGCCAGATAGGCAAAGGCCTGCGCCTCAAGCACGTCGCCGTCCAGGCCAGCAGACTCGACAGGTTCCACAAGGGCAGAGATACGGCGGCGAAGTTCGGCCATCAGGGTAGCGTTGTGCCGCCCACCGCCGCATACGAGGACCCGGCGGACCGGCGCGGGCAACTGGCGCAGGCCGGCGGCAACCGCTGCGGCGACAAGCGCGGTCAGGGTCGCCGCAGCATCGGCATCAGCCACCCCCTGGAGATGGTCCAAGAGCCCGGCGAAATCGCTCCGGTCCAAAGACTTTGGGGGCGGCAGCGCAAACCAGGGGTCGGCCAACACCATGGCAAGAAAATCCTCGTCCACTATCCCTGCAGCAGCCAGCGCGCCACCCGCATCGCAATCCAGCCCCAGGCGCGCCCGCATCAGATCGTTCAGCGGGGCGTTGGCTGGCCCGGTGTCGAATGCCACAAGCGCGCCCGGCGTCTCTGGCCCGCCAGCCAAAGGGTCGATCCAGGTCAGATTGCCGATCCCGCCAAGGTTGAGAAAGGCCAAGGGCGCGGTCGCACCGATGTAGCGCGCGCAGGCAAAATGGAAGAACGGGGCCAAGGGCGCCCCCTGCCCGCCCATCGCCACGTCGGCACTGCGAAAATCCCAGACCGTCGGCAGATCGAGGAGTTCGGCCAGAAGTGCGCCGTTGCCGCATTGATGCGTGCCCCGCCCGCCCGGTTCATGCGCCAGGGTCTGGCCGTGAAAGCCCAGCACCTCGGCCCCGGCAAAGCGCGACAAAAGCTCGGCATGGGCCCCCTCGACCACCTCGGCGGCGGCGGGCACCCCAGCCCCCTCAGGCCACTGGCCCAGGGCGGCGCGGATCAGGGTTTGCTCCTCGGCGCTGTAGGGCCGGTAGGCCGAAGGGCCAAAGCTGGTGATGGTCACGCCATCGGTGTGCAGCATCGCCGCATCCACCCCGTCCAGCGAGGTGCCGGACATGGTGCCTAGCGCCCAGAGCGGCCCGTCCTTGCGCATCTTCCCTTGGGCTCCCATGCCCGCTATACCGCGCCCATCCTAGACTGGGGTCCCCATGAACTACCATCCGAAATCCGATTTCCTGCGCGTGATGTTCGAACGCGGCTTTGTCGCCGATTGTACCGATTATCAGGCGCTTGACGAGGCTTTGCGCAAGGGGATCGTGCCTGCCTATATCGGCTATGACGCGACTGCGCCCAGTTTGCATGTCGGGCATCTGATGAACATCATGGTGCTGCGCTGGCTGCAAAAGACCGGCGGCAAGCCGATCACGCTGATGGGCGGCGGCACCACCAAGGTCGGCGACCCCAGCTTTCGCGCTGAGGAACGCCCCCTGCTGACTGCCGCCGCGATCGACGCGAATATCGCCGGGCTGAAACAGGTGTTTGCCAAGTACCTGAGCTATGGCGACGCGCCGACCGATGCCATCATGCTGAACAATGCCGAGTGGCTGGATAACCTCAACTACCTTGATTTCCTGCGCGACATCGGGCGGCATTTCAGTGTGAACCGGATGCTGAGCTTTGAGTCCGTCAAGTCCCGGCTGGACCGCGAACAAAGCTTGAGCTTTCTTGAATTCAACTACATGATCCTGCAAGCCTATGATTTTCTTGAGATAAATCGTCGGTACGGCTGCCTGTTGCAGATGGGTGGCAGCGACCAGTGGGGCAATATCATCAACGGGATCGACCTCACGCGCCGCGTGATCGACCAGGAAATCTATGGCCTGACCACGCCTTTGCTGACCACCAGCGACGGGCGCAAGATGGGCAAATCGGCCAGCGGTGCGGTCTGGCTGAACGCAGACGTGCTAAGCCCTTACGAGTTCTGGCAGTTCTGGCGCAACACCACCGATGCCGACGTGGGGCGGTTCCTGAAGATCTTCACCGAACTGCCGGTCGAGGAATGTGACCGGCTGGGCGCCCTTGGCGGGGCCGAGATCAACGCGGCCAAGGTGATGCTGGCCAATCTGGCGACGGGCCTTTTGCACGGAGCCGAGGCGGCAGCGGCGGCCGAGGCCACGGCGCGGGAGGTCTTTGAGAAGGGCGGGATCGGGGACGATCTGCCAACCGTGACGCTGGCACCGTCCGAATTGGCCGAGGGCATCGGCATCGTGCAGCTTTTCGTGCGCGCGGGGCTGTCGGCCAGCGGCAAGGACGCCAAGCGGCTCATTGCGGAAGGTGGAGCAAAGGTGAACGACGAGATTGTGACCGATACCGGCCTGCGCTACGGCGCGGGGCATCTGGCCGAACCCCTGAAACTGACCGCAGGCAAGAAACGCCACGCGCTGGTGGTTTTGGGCTGAAAGGCAGGGTGGGGACTGTTCCCCACCCTCCGTCTGCATCACGGCTGGACGGTGACGCTGGTCATCACGTCGGGGGTTCCCGGCGGCTCACCGCGCTGGATGGCATCGACCACTTCCATCCCCGAGATCACGGTGCCGACGATGGTGTACTGACCATCTAGGAACTCACCCGGTGCGAACATGATGAAGAACTAGCTATTGGCGCTGTCGGGGTCAGCCGCGCGCGCCATGCCAACCACACCGCGCTGAAAGCTGAGCTCCTTGCTGAACTCGGCCGGGATGTTCGGCAGGTCGCTGTCACCGGTCCCGGCATAGGTCAGATCACCCCCCGCCTTGCCATAGCGCACGTCACCGGTCTGGGCCATGAAGCCGTCGATCACCCGGTGAAACACCACGTTGTCATAGGCCCCTGCGGCGGCCAGCGCGGTGATCTGCGCCACATGCAAGGGTGCCACCTCGGGCAAAAGGTCGATGACGACCGTGCCATTGGCGGCACCGGACACCTCGATCACCAGGTTCGGGCCGGGGCCGTCGATGGCTTGCGCCGAGGCGGCGGATGCAAAGGCCGCGACGGCGGCGGCGAGAGAAAATTTAAACCTGGACATCTGCGGCCACCCTTACGGTTATCATGCGGTCTGGGTTGGCCGGCGGCTCACCCTTGGCGATCTTGTCGACATGCTCCATCCCCGAAAGCACCCGGCCATAAACCGTGTACTGTCCGTTCAGGAAGCTGTTGTCCTTGAAATTGATGAAGAACTGGCTGTTGGCCGAGTTCGGGTTTTGCGAGCGGGCCGCGCCGATGGTGCCCCGGTCATGCGGCAGCTTGGAAAACTCGGCCGGAAGGTCGGGATACTTGGAGCCGCCGGTTCCGGCACGGCGCGGGTTGTAATTCGCGGCTTCCATGTTGGCGTTTTCCACATCGCCGGTCTGGGCCATGAAGCCGTCGATCACGCGGTGGAAGGCGACGTTGTCATAGGCCTTGTCGCGGGCAAGCTGCTTCATCCGCTCGGCGTGCTTTGGGGCCACGTCGGCCAGAAGTTCGATCACCACCTCACCGTCTTTCAACGTCACGATGATGGTGTTTTCGGGGTCCTTGATGTCAGCCATTGCTGTCTCCCAGGGTTTCGGTCGCGGGGAAACTACCGGCGGCTTTCGCCCAAGGAAAGGGCAAAGCGGTTGACGGATGTGTGACGGGATGGCCAATAGCAGGAAACCGCCCTTGAAGGAGACTGCGATGCCCTGGAAAACGCTGGATGACGTGGTGCTGACGGACAAGACCGTGCTGGTGCGGGTCGATATCAACGTGCCGATGGAGGCAGGCCTTGTCACCGATATGACCCGGATCGACAAGATCCGGCCCACGGTCGAGGATATCATCTCCAAGGGCGGTCGCGTGGTCCTTTTGGCGCATTTCGACCGGCCGAAGGGCAAGGTGGTTCCCGAGATGAGCCTCGGTCACCTCGTGGCGGCCCTGAGCGGATCGCTGGGCCGCAAGGTGGTCTTTGCCGCCGATTGCACCGGGCCCGTGGCCGAGGCGGCGATTGCCAGCGCGGCACCGGGTGAGGTGGTCTTGTTGGAAAACACCCGCTTTCATCCGGGCGAAGAGGCGAATGACCCGGCCATGGCCCGCGCCCTCGCAGCCCTGGGCGATGTCTTTGTGAATGATGCCTTTTCGGCGGCCCACCGGGCGCATGCCTCCACCGAAGGGGTGGCGCGGCTGTTGCCCTCGGCGGCGGGGCGGTTGATGGAGGCGGAACTGAGGGCGCTGGAGGCGGCTTTGGGCGCACCCGTTCGCCCGGTGGTGGCGGTGGTGGGGGGCGCGAAAGTGTCCACCAAGATCGAGCTTCTGGCCAACCTTGTTACCAAGGTCGACCATCTGGTGATCGGCGGCGGCATGGCCAACACGTTCCTGGTGGCCGAGGGGATCGAGGTTGGCAAATCGCTTGCCGAGCGTGACATGGCCGAAACCGCGCGGGAGATCCGGCACCGGGCGCAAGCCGCAGGCTGCAAGATCCATCTGCCGGTCGATATCGTGGTGGCGCGAGAGTTCAAAGCCGGGGCCGAAAGCCAGACCCTGCCCGTGGGCGACTGCCCGCCGGATGCGATGATCCTGGATGCAGGTCCCGCGACGGTGGCGGCACTGGAGGCGGTGTTCGCCAGTGCAAAGACGCTGATCTGGAACGGGCCGCTTGGGGCCTTCGAGATCGAGCCTTTCAACATGGCCACCAACGCGGCAGCACGAGTGGCGGCCCGGCTGACCCGCGCAGGCGGTCTGGTGTCGGTGGCGGGCGGCGGTGACACGGTCGCAGCCCTGAACGCCGCCGGGGTGGCGGGGGATTTCACCTTTATCTCGACCGCGGGCGGTGCGTTTCTGGAATGGATGGAGGGCAAGGCCCTGCCCGGTGTCGAGGCCCTGATGGGTTGAGCGGCACCGCGTTGCGGGCTATGGCTGGGTCAACAGATGGGGGCGGACATGACGAACGCGAAGATGACCGAACAGGTGCGCGCCGGGCGCGGCTTTATCGCCGCCCTGGACCAGTCGGGCGGATCGACGCCGAAGGCGCTGGCGCAATACGGCATCGCTGAGAGCGAATATTCCGGCGAAGCGGCGATGTATGACCTGATCCATGCGATGCGGTCGCGGATCATCACCTCGCCCGCCTTTACCGGCGACAAGGTGCTGGGCGCGATCCTGTTTGAGCAGACCATGGACCGGACCATCGATGGCATCCCGACGGCGACCTATCTGTGGGAAAAGCGCGGCGTGGTCCCGTTCCTGAAGATCGACAAGGGGTTGGAGGGCGAGGCTGACGGCGTCCAGCTGATGAAGCCGATCCCGGGGCTGGAGGCGCTGCTTGCTCGTGCCGCCAAGGCGGGGATCTACGGGACCAAGGAACGCTCGGTGGTCAATGCTGCCAATCCGGTTGGGATCGCGGCCATCGTGGCGCAGCAATTTGCAGTTGGCGCACAGGTTGCGGCGCATGGCCTGATGCCGATTTTGGAGCCCGAAGTTACCATTTCCATCACCGACAAACCCCAGGCCGAGGCGCTGTTGCAGGATTCGATTCTTCGGGCGCTGGATGGGCTTGACGGGCAGGTGATGCTGAAGCTGTCCTTGCCGACGAGCCCCGATTTCTACCAGCCCCTCGTCCGCCACCCCAAGGTTCTGAAGGTGGTGGCGCTGTCGGGCGGCCATTCCCGCGACAAGGCGAACGCCATACTGGCGCAGAACCACGGCATCATCGCCAGCTTCAGCCGCGCGCTGAGCGAGGGTCTCAGCGCCCAGCAGACCGAGGCCGAGTTTGACGCGGTGCTGCGGGCCGCAATCGACAGCATCTTTGCCGCATCGATCACCTGAAACCCTGACTTGCGCTTCCCCACGGTTGGGTGAAAGCCTACGGTGATGCGCGGGGACAGTCCCCGACGCCTTGACGAAGGACCTGATCTTGCTGCGCCAATACCTCTTTGTCCTTGCCCTGATCTCCTCTCCCCTTGCCGCGCAAGAGGTCTACGTCCCCGACCTGCCCGAGGGGTATCCCCCAAAGATGGGCGTGGTATCGGGCAGCCTGGGCGGAATTCCGGTTGCCTGGGAGACGTTCGATTTTTCCATTGGGGCCTTTGACGCCTCGGCCTGGGTGGGCGAGGATTACGAGTCGGGCAAGGTTGGAGCCTATCTGACCGGCTATCCGCCGGGCGACCCAGATACAAAGGCCGGTCGCGTCTATGCCGGGGCCGAGTTTGGGGCCGCCCTGCACACCGGCAAGGGCAGAAAGCCCCTGGTCGAGATCTATCAGGGCCAGGATCGCGACGGGCCAAGGCTGTCTTCCGACGGGGAAAAGGCGCGCTTCGTGATTGAGTCCATCGGCCCCGCCACCGAGGGCAGCTACAGCCGCCGGGTCACCGGCCAGATCGAGGCGCGGCTTTGCCCGATCAACTGGGAGGGGCAGGTCTGCCAGGACATCGTTCTGACCTTTGACACCGACATGCAGATCGAAAGCTCGATTGCGGTGCGCGAATGAGCCACGCGCCGCGAATCATGTGATTTTCGGGATTCACAACCGATTCGCGTTGTGCCATGATTCGCTTCAAGCCCGCAGCAAAGCCGGGTAATCGAGGCGAAGCATGAGCATGTCACACCTGCGGCCAAGGCCGCGTCGCGGCTTTGGCGGTCTGGTTGGTCTGGCGATGGTCTTGCTGTTGGGGGGGCATTTCGCGGTGGCCGCGGTACAGGGCGATTTTGGCATCTTCAGCCGGGTTGCGATCAAGGCCGAGGCCGCCAGCCTGACGGCCGAGCGTGACCGGCTGGCCGCCGATCTGGCGCGCATGCAGAACCTGACGCTGCGGCTGTCGGACGATTTTCTGGACCTTGATCTGTTGGACCAGCAGGCCCGCGACGTCCTTGGCTACATGCGATCGGACGAGATTGCCATTCGCTAGCCCGCGCGCCCTGCCCCCCGCGCCCTGCCCCCCCGCGCGCCCAGACCTTGCCCGCACGATTTTCTTTTGCCCTTGTTTCCCCGATGCGCTAGGGGTGGTTTAACCTTGAACCATTTGCCGCTCTGGGAGGAGCCACATGGCCAAAAAGCCTGACGCGATCTCGAATGTCTCGAAAGACGAGCTGCTGAAATACTACCGCGAGATGCTGCTTATTCGCCGGTTCGAGGAAAAGGCCGGCCAGCTTTACGGCATGGGTCTGATTGGCGGGTTCTGTCACCTTTACATCGGGCAAGAGGCGGTGGTTGTCGGCCTTGAGGCCGCGTCAAAGCCCGGCGACAAGCGCGTGACCAGCTACCGCGACCACGGCCACATGCTGGCCTGCGGGATGGATGCCAAGGGGGTGATGGCCGAACTGACCGGTCGCATCGGCGGCTATTCCAAGGGCAAGGGCGGGAGCATGCACATGTTCTCGAAGGAAAAGCACTTTTACGGCGGCCACGGGATTGTTGGCGCGCAGGTGCCTTTGGGTGCGGGGCTGGCCTTCGCCGACAAGTATCTGGGCAATGACAACGTCACTTTCACCTATTTCGGCGACGGTGCCGCCAATCAGGGCCAGGTCTACGAGACCTACAACATGGCCGAACTTTGGGAGCTGCCGGTAGTTTTCGTCATTGAAAACAACCAGTACGCCATGGGCACCAGCATGAAGCGGTCCACCAAATCCACCACGCTGTTCGGGCGCGGTCTGGCCTACGGCATCCCCGGCGAACAGGTTGACGGGATGGATGTGCTGGCGGTGAAGGCAGCAGGCGAAAAGGCCGTGGCGCATTGCCGCGCTGGCAAGGGGCCGTACATTCTGGAAATGATGACCTACCGCTACCGGGGCCATTCGATGTCGGACCCGGCCAAGTACCGCACCCGAGAAGAGGTCGAGAAGATCAAGACCGAGAAGGACTGCATCGAGCATGTCCGCGATCTTCTGACCCAGGGCGGCCTTGCTTCGGATGAGGAGTTGAAGGCCATCGACAAGGACATCAAGGCGATTGTGAACGAAAGTGCAGAATTCGCCAAGGAAAGCCCAGAGCCGGACCTGTCCGAGCTTTGGACAGATATCACGGTCTGAGGGGGGGGGCAAGATCATGGCAACCGAAGTTCTGATGCCGGCACTCTCCCCCACGATGGAGGAAGGCACGCTGGCCAAATGGCTGGTAAAGCCCGGTGACAAGGTGAAATCGGGCCAGATCCTGGCCGAGATCGAGACCGACAAGGCCACGATGGAATTCGAGGCGGTCGACGAGGGTGTCGTGGGCCGTCTGCTGGTTGCCGAGGGTACGGCGGGGGTCAAGGTCAACACGCCGATCGCGGTGATGGTCGAAGACGGGGAAGATCCCTCATCGGTCGCAAGCGCGCCCTCTTCGTCAGCCCCCACCGCCGCGAAGAGCGTCGCGCCAGCAAGCGATGAGCGGCCCGTGCTGGCAGTCGCGGCAGCCCCGGTCGCTGCGGTCGGTTGGCCGCATACCGATCTGCCCGAAGGTCCGACCAAGTCGATGACCGTGCGTGAGGCGCTGCGTGAGGCGATGGCCGAAGAAATGCGCGCCGACCCGACCGTGTTCCTGATGGGCGAGGAAGTGGGCGAATATCAAGGCGCCTACAAGATTTCCCAGGGCCTTCTGGACGAATTCGGGGCCAAGCGCGTGGTCGACACGCCGATCACCGAAATGGGCTTTGCCGGGATCGGGGTTGGGGCCTCCTGGGGCGGGCTGAAGCCGATTGTCGAGTTCATGACCTTCAACTTCTCGATGCAGGCGATTGACCATATCCTGAATTCGGCGGCGAAAACCTTGTACATGTCGGGTGGCCAGATGGGCAGCCCGATGGTGTTCCGCGGCCCGAACGGGGCGGCGGCACGGGTGGGTGCGCAACATTCGCAGGATTACGCGGCCTGGTACGCGGCCATTCCGGGCCTGCGGGTCTGCATGCCCTATTCGGCGGCCGATGCGAAGGGCCTTCTGAAAACCGCGATCCGCGACCCGAACCCGGTCGTGTTCCTGGAAAACGAGATCATGTATGGCCGCAGCTTCGAGGTTCCGGTTGACCCGGATTTCGCGATCCCCTTCGGCAAGGCCAGCATCTTGCGGGCGGGCTCGGACGTGACCATCGTGACATTCGGCATCGGCTGCGCGCATGCGCTTGCTGCTGCCGATACACTGGTGGGTGAAGGGATCAGCGCCGAGGTGATCAACCTGCGCACCCTGCGGCCCATCGATTACGATACGGTGCTGGCCTCGGTGATGAAGACCAACCGCTGCGTCACGGTCGAAGAGGGCTTCCCGGTCGGGTCGATTGGCGACCATATCGCCAGCACGATCATGCAGCGCGCCTTTGACCATCTGGACGCGCCGGTGATCACCTGCACCGGCAAGGACGTGCCAATGCCCTACGCCGCGAACCTGGAAAAGTTCGCGCTGATCACCCCCGCCGAGGTGGTGAGTGCCGTCAAATCTGTCTGCTACCGGTAAGGAGGCGACCATGGCCATTGAAATCCTAATGCCCGCGCTTTCCCCAACGATGGAAGAAGGCACGCTGGCCAAATGGCTGGTCAAGACCGGGGACGTCGTGAAATCCGGTCAGATCCTGGCCGAGATCGAGACCGACAAGGCTACGATGGAATTTGAAGCCGTCGATGAAGGCGTGATCGGGTCGCTGCTGGTGGCCGAGGGCACGGCGGGCGTCAAGGTCAACACGCCCATCGCGGTGCTGCTGGAAGATGGCGAGAATGCCTCTGCGGTTGCGGCATCCAAACCTACGGCCGCAGCTCCTCCGGTTGCGGCGGCGGTTGTGGAGAGTCGGGGTGAAGCCCGACCTACGGTGGCGGTGGCGGCTGGCGCGCGGGTCTTTGCTTCGCCGCTCGCCCGGCGGTTGGCCAAGGACAAGGGGCTGGACCTGGCTGTGGTCAAGGGCTCGGGTCCGCATGGTCGGATCGTGCGGGCAGATGTCGAAGGGGCAAAGGTCTGGGTTCAGGTGGCGGCCAAAGAGAGTCGGGCTGAAGCCCGACCTACGGCGCTGCCCACGGCAACGGCATCGATGCCGACCGGCATGGCGGCTGAGACGGTTCTGAAGATGTATGCCGACCGCAGCTTTGTCGAAGTGCCGCTGGACGGAATGCGCCGGACCATCGCGGCCCGCCTGACCGAAGCCAAGCAAACCATCCCACATTTCTATCTGCGGCGTGAGGTGCGGCTCGACACGCTGATGGCGTTCCGCGAACAGATGAACAAGGGGCTGGAAGCACGGGGTGTGAAGCTTTCGGTGAATGACTTCATCATCAAGGCCTGTGCCATGGCGCTGCAGGCGGTCCCGAACGCCAATGCCGTCTGGGCGGGCGACCGGATTTTTCGGCTAAAGCCGTCGGATGTGGCGGTTGCGGTGGCGGTAGAGGGGGGGCTTTTCACCCCGGTCCTGCGCGATGCCGACAAGAAATCGCTGTCGACCTTGTCGGCCGAGATGAAGGATCTGGCCGCGCGTGCCAAGACGCGGAAACTTGCTCCGCAGGAATATCAGGGTGGCAGCTTCGCGATCAGTAACCTTGGGATGATGGGAGTCGAAAACTTCGACGCCGTGATCAACCCGCCGCATGGGGCGATTCTGGCGGTCGGGGCGGGACTGAAAAAGGCTGTGGTTATGGCCGACGGCACGCTGGGCGTGGCAACGGTGATGTCCATGACTTTGTCGGTTGACCATCGTGTGATTGACGGGGCTTTGGGGGCCGAACTGCTGAAAGCCGTGGTCGAAGGTCTGGAAAACCCGTTGGCGATGCTGGCCTAAAGAACCCCTCGACGCTTGCGATGGTTCAAGGCTTCGGTCAGGCGATTGGCGCGCCTGACCTGGGTGACCGAGGTGCCCGGCAGAATGGAATGACCCAAAGGGTCACACCCGGCGCCCAGCCTGTGGCGCAGAAGGCGGCGAGCACTGTTCCTGCGACCAGGGCGATCATGCGGCCAGGCTTGGCGAACACACCGCCAAAGTCGGGGGCCCACCCCCCGGACCGGCCAAGCTCGAGACTATTGGCGAAGGCGCTGGCCAGCGCCCCGGCCAGCGCGCCAAGCCCCGGATTGCCCGCCGCGATGCCAGACCCGCGTAAGCAGCATCGGGTCAGACAGCCGATCCGCCGCTTTGGCCCCAAAGCAACCCGACCGGTGCCCCCTGCCCGCCCTCAAACGCGACCAGATCATCGACAAAGGTGCACAGCAGCCGCGCAAAACAGGCCACCGCCGCCAGCATCAGGCACAGTCACAGGCAATCTGAACCGGCGTGAGGCCCCTTTGCACCGTCAGGGCGGCAAGTACGGCCACCAGGGCAGGCCGAGGGCATGCCATCGGGCGCCGAACTGGGATGCGCGGGCCGCCCGTCATGACACGGTCAGCCTTTCGACGGGCGCTTGCCGGATGCAATCCCAAGCCTGGCGGCGCAAAAGGCGGTGATCGCCCGGGCAAACCCCGAATGCGCGCCACCGGGCACAGACGCTGCGTCGGCCTGCAGGGACGTCAACAGGCTTGCAGACTTCACTCTGCCTTAAGGATCTGGTCCATGCTTAGGGCGGGTTGCGCGCAACCGGCCTTGCCCACAACCCGGGCCGGAACGCCGGCCACAGTGGTGTTCGGCGGCACGTCCTCCAGCACCACCGATCCGGCAGCAATCCGCGAGCACCGGCCAACTTGGATGTTGCCCAGCACCTTTGCCCCTGCCCCGATCAAAACGCCGTCGCCGATTTTGGGGTGGCGGTCGCCGTCTTCCTTGCCGGTGCCGCCAAGGGTCACCGAATGCAGCATCGACACATTGTCGCCGACCACCGCTGTTTCGCCGATCACGATGGAATGGGCATGGTCGATCATGATGCCCTTGCCGATCTTTGCGGCCGGGTGGATGTCGACGCCAAACACCTCGGACACCCGCATCTGCACGAAATAGGCCAGATCCGTGCGCCCGGCCTGCCACAGCCAGTGGCCGATCCGATAGGCCTGCACCGCCTGGTAGCCCTTGAAGAACAGGATCGGTTGCAAGAACTGGTGGCAGGCTGGGTCACGCTCATAGACCGCCATCAGGTCGGACCGCGCCGCCGCCCCCAGCCCCGGATCGCCATCATACGCCTGATCCGCGATTTCGCGCAGAATCTGCTCGCTCATCTCGCCCGAGGCGAGTTTCAGCGAGAACCGGTACGCCAGCGCGCGCTCCAGCGTCGCATGATGCAAAAGGCCCGAATGAATAAGCCCGCCCAACAGCGGCTCATTGCGGATCGCCTCATCGGCCTCTTCGCAGACCCGCTGCCAGACCGGGTCCAGTGCGGTCAGTTTTGCCTTGGTCTCGAACATGACACCCTCCTGCTTGCACCCCGGTTTTACCACATCAAGCAAGGGGTCCACCACGCAAACTTTTTCGCCTGCCGCTTCGGCGTGACGGATCAGCGCCGCACACGCCACGACCACGCAGTGCAGAAAATCCCGGTCAAAAACCACCGGCTCCGGACCGGGGGCAAGCTGGTGGCAGCGCGCCATAAGACTGCCGTCGCCAAACCGGGGATGCAGGCGGCCCTGGTGGCGCAGGTGGTCTGCGGCCTCATCCACCTCGGCCAGGATGCCCTCTGCCGCCTTGGGCCGCGCCTCAGGGGGCAAAAGCTGCAAAACGCGTGCCAACAGCAAAAGGTCCGCCCCACCGGCAGCGCGCATCTAGGCGACCAGGTCGAACGATCGGAACGGACCCGGTCCGAACAGTACCGACATTTGCGCCACCTGCACCTGATAGCTGCCACTGACCCCGTCCGTCGCCCGCATCGCCGCCGAATAGCTGAAACCGGTGCCCGAGGTGGTGTATTCGGCCTTGATCTCCTCGGCATGCACGATCCGGACCAGATAGGCCTCGCTTTCCTCGCCCAAGGGGACTTCGGCGGCTTGCCAGCTGTCGCCGCTGATCCGGGTGCGCCGTTTCCATCCCAGAGTGACGGTCCCGGCACCATCGGTCGTGGCGCGCAGATGCGCCACGCCGTAAGGGCGCAGGCCGATGCCGTCAAACGCCTCTACCCGCGTGGTGACATTGGGATCATCCAGCCCCCGCGCCGCGAGGCCGATGCGGTAGTGCCGCGCCAGCCCCCGCGCCGACAGGGGCAGGTCGATCTGCGTCAGCGCCAGGTCGAGGAGGACAACCGTGCTGCCCACCGGCCAAACCTCGGGCATCACCGCATCGGTACCAAGCTGTCCGCGCAGCCGCATTGAGACCTCATAAGTGTCGGTGGCGACGATCTGGGCCTCGGCGAACTGCATCACTTCCCAGTTGGCCGCGCTGCCATCGCCGATCGCCATGGCATTGGCCCCGTTCAGCACCGACAGCAGGTCGGCCGAAGCCAACTCGCCATTGGAAATCTTGATCCGCAAGGGCGTGCCCCGATCCCATAGCCCCGGACTGGCGCGCAGCAGCGGCGATTCCGTGACCCCGATCACGCTGGACCCCGCGATCAGCCGATTGAGCGCATAGCCCTGATCCTGGGACGAGGACCAGACCCCGACCGATCCCGGCCAGGGTTCCGCCGCAACCGCGATGTGCGGCGCATGCTGCACCTCTTCGCCGGTCAGAAGCGGCAGGTCCAAGAACACCGGCGTCACCGGCACCGGGGCCACGAAAGTGCGGGTGACGATCACCTCACCGTCGCTGTCCGAGGGTTGGTAGACCCCCGGCTCTACCCGCACCGCATCGAGGATCTGCGCCTCGGCGGCTTCGACCCGGTCGATCCGGTAGCGCAGACCGTCCTTCAGGATCACATCGCCCGCGCCGATGGCAAACCGCGACTTCGGCACCGCAAAGCGTGCGCTGTCCCGCGCAACCCGCGCCTCGGCCAACCAGCGTTCGACCATCGCGACGCCTTCGTTGCGGGTCAGCGCCAGGGGCAGATCGGTCTGCGACACGCCGCGCGCTTCCTCATCGGGAAAACGGGCCTCGGCGGCGCGGATCTCGAAGCTTGATTGCGCATCGACATAGCCCAGCCGCACCAGACCGGCGGTCTCCACATCGGCGGCGCGGGTGGTCTCGAAGGATCCGTCAAGATCGGACGCCAATACCAGATCGTCGCTGGTGACCTCGGCGGTCACCCGGCCGGTGCGGTTGCGAAACGCCAGCCTGCCGCCCCGTTCCACCACATCGCAGCCATAGGCGAGGAGGAGGGGCTGCAACGCCGCCCGGGCCGAGGTGACATCAGGCTGCTGAAAACCGCGCACCAGACCGAACAGATCGTCCGTCACCACCCGCGTGACCCCTGATGCCGCGCAGATTTCGCCTACCACCGCCGCCAAAGGCTGATTCGTCGCGCGCCCGTTCAGCCAGTGGCCGCGGGCATAATTGTCTCCATCGTTCCAGACCTCGACCTGGCCGGGAAACTCGGGGAAGGGCCGCGCATCCCAGGCCCAGGCATGGGCATGGGCCAGATCGACCATCGGCGCGCCATAAAGCGTCGATACCGGATTGTTTGCCGGATCAGCCCAGTATGAGGTGACCGCGAGCAGATACTGCATCTGGATCAGGTCATCGCGCCGCCCGTTCGACCAGACCGGCAACCCGGATTCCGAGGATTTGGCGTCAATGAACTTGTTGGGTTGGTTCGTCGCCTTGTCCACCGCCGGGCAGCCGAATTCGGTGAACCAGAACGGCTTTGACCCCGGCACCCAAGCCGTCGGGTCAGCGCTGCGCAGTCCACCTACCCGGTCATGGTGCAGGTTCGACCACCAGGACCCTAGGTCCTTGTAGCGGTAGACCCATGGCTCGTTGAAAGCCCCATCCGTGATCGGCAGGCGGCGCTGGGCCGCTGCCCCTTCGGCGCTGTCGTAGTACCAGTCGAACCCCTCACCCCCGGCGATATTGGCGCGCAGATAGTCCAAGTCGTAGATCGAGCCCCAACCGGCATCGGCATGACCGTCCCCCTCGCGCCAGTCCGACAGGGGCATGTAATTGTCGATGCCGATAAAGTCGATTTCAGGGTCGGCCCACAAGGGATCAAGGTGGAAGTACAGGTTTCCATCCGCCTGATAGCCAAAATATTCTGACCAATCAGCGGCATAGCTGATCTTGACCGATGGCCCAAGGATTGCGCGCACATCGGCTGCCAGCGTGCGCAGGGCTGCCACCGCCGGGAAACTGTCGCCCGCGCCCCGGATCTGGGTCAGCGACCGCATCTCTGACCCGATGCAGAACGCATCCACCCCGCCGGCCACCGCGCAAAGCCGCGCATAGTGCAGGATGAACCGCCGATAGCGCCAGCCAGCCGGGCCGGAATACCCAATCGTCTCACCATTCACCGTGATATTCGCGGGCGTGGCGGTCCCGAAAAACGCTGCAACTTCTGCTTCGGCAGCGGCACTGCGGTCGGGCGTGTCCGCCTGCCCCGGCGCTTTCGACAGCGTGATCCGCCCGCGCCAGGGCAGTTTCGGTTGCGAGGTGGCCCCGCTCCAGGGGTTCGGAAGCGTGTTATCCGCAACCTGATCCATCAGGATGAACGGATAGAACACCACCTCACGCCCCGCAGCGCGGATGGCGCGGATCGCCTCGATGACCGAGGCATCGGTGGGCGTGCCGCCATAGATCGAGGCCCCTTCGACCCTTGGCACCTCGGCCGCCGTCGCCCGGGTTACACCACCCGCACGCCAGGACATGCCTACCCCGTCCAGCAGCTTTTGCTCGACCTTGGGCTGCACCTCGCAACTGGCGCAGCGCAGATCACTGCCAAACCACGACACCACCAGCGAAACCGAGCCCACGCCCGGAAGCTCTTCGGTCAGTTGCTCCAGGCTGGTGGCAAAGTCGGTCTGGCCCGAAGGTGAATGAACGTTCGCTGAACGCTTGCGCCCCACCCCTTCGTTATAGTGGACCGGCGTGGTGGCCAGCCCGTATTCGCCGGTTCCAGGGATCAACGCCACGCCCTGGATCGCGCGGTCAAGCGTCGCATCGCTTGCCACCCCAGGCCCCTGCGCCGCCCGCACGATTTCAAAGTTGAACTGCGGCACCCGGTTGCCATAGGGCGCAAGCTCCAGATCCTCGATCACCACATAGGCGAGACCCCGGTAGGCCGGGGCCAGACCCGCGCCCTGCACCGCCTCGATCTTGGGGTCGGGAAGTTGCGTCTCGCTGCCGGGATAGACGCGCAAATTCAGATCATTGGCCGAGATTTCGTTGCCATCGGCCCAGATCCGCCCGACCCGCAGAATCTCGCCTTCACAAAGCGCAATGGCAAGGCTGACGGAATAACTGAACTCGTTGGTGCTCGGTTTCGAACCGCCCTTGCCTGACCGGCGTCGGCGCACGGTTTCCAGAAACTCGGTCGCCCAGATCACCTGACCACCCAGACGCATCCGGCCTCAGACCTGACCGATGGGGGCCCCCTCGCCCGCGCCGGTAAGTCGCAGCCGGTCGATCCGGCCGACATCCACCGGCTCGGACCCCGCGCCAAGCAGCTTTTGGTCGATCACCCGGCCAAGCGTGGCCCCGATGGCACGGCCGATGACCGCGCCCGACAGCCCAAGGACCGCGCCGCCAAAGCCCGCGCCAACTGCGGCACCTGCCGCCGAAAGAAGTAAAGTGGCCATTCAATCGGCTCCTTCAGGGAAAGGCAAAACGCGCTGCTATGCGCCGCTGCCAGGGCAGCGACAGCGGGCTTTCGATCACCCCATGCTGGGTGTAGGAATGGATAAAGCTGCCAGGCCCCGCCTGGATGCCCAGATGCTTGGCGATGCTGCCCGTGCGCATCCGGAACAGCAGCACATCCCCCGCAGCGGCGTCGGCCAGGGGTTTGGCCTGCAACCAGCGCAGGGCGGCCTCGGCCAACACCTCGCGCCGGGCAGGTTCGGCCCAGTCCTCGGTATAGGGCGGCACGGGTTCGGGTTCGGCCCCCATGACCTCGCGCCAAACCCCGCGCAACAGGCCCAGACAATCCGCCCCCGCCCCCCGGGCGGAGGCCTGGTGCAGATAGGGCGTGCCGATCCAACCCCGCGCCGCCGCAACGATCAGAAGGCCATCGCTCATGCCCCCACCGATGAGGGCCGCGCCCCCCCGGTATTGGCCCGGTCCGACACCGGATATGAGGCCAGCCAATCCTCGCCCGGAATATGCGGAAAGCCGCGAAAGTTCAGGAAGTTGGCAAATTTGGTCCGGCAGGTCACCGCCGCCTTGTTGCAACCCGCGATGATGCGGAGCTGGTCGCCCGTGGCCACCTCGGCCCCGATCCCTTGCCAAAGCTCGATCCGCCGCGCCGTCCCGTCCAGCCGGTCGCTTTTGACCACGCCAACCAGCCCCGCTGCCGCGCCCGAGATGACCTCGAACCGACCCGCCTCGAACCAGCGCGGATCAAAGCCGGTGAAATCGGCAAAGCGGAAGATGCGGCCGTCTTCGACCACCTCGACCGCGCGTTCGGCGAAATAGCCGGGCGCATCGGTGACAAAGCGGCAGCGGCTGTCACCAAGAACCGCAGAACAGCCCGGCTGAAAGGCAAAGCCCTGCGGGCGGTTCAAAGCCTCGGTCAGCCCGCGCAATTCGGCGCGAAACCCGCCACCGGCGCGCTGAATCTCGCCGAACGTGCCGCGGAACTGCTCCACCCAGTCGGCGGGTGTGGCCCAATTGACCAGATAGGCCCGCACCTCGGCCCCATCAAAACGCCCGGCCAAAAGGTCAGCCTCGGTGATCGCCGCCGCACTGAGCGCGCCAATGGCCTCAGAGTTATCGACCGACAGGCCCGTGGTCTGCTGCAAGGCCCGCGCGGTCAGGCCGGTATCGGCCCGGCAGGTCACACCATCCACGACAAGATCGGCATCATGGTCGGTGAACCCCAGCACGATCCCGTCGCGGCGCAGCACCGTCCAGGCGCGGCAGACCGTGGTCGCCCCAGTGCCAAGATGCGCGTAAAGCGCCTCGGCACTCATAGCCGGATCTCCACCACCGGCACGTTCGGCACGTCACCGGCCTGAAACGACGCGACCGAGGTCTGGATGCTGTCGGTGTCAAAGCGCACCGGCACGTCGAATTCGAAGCCGGCGGTGATCCTTGTGCCAAGGTCGGGGGCCACCGCAAAGGTCACCTCGCCGGTCTCGGTATCGATGTCAAACTCCAGCCCGGCAACCTTCGGATCATCCGCCACCGCGACCAGAACCGTGCCCGCCACCGGCTTTTGGATCGGGCGGACATGGCTTTGCGCGCCCGAGGTATAGGTTTTGGCCAGACGAAACACCGTTGTTGCCCCGTCGCCAATACCGATCAGCTGGTCACCCGGCGCGGGAGAGGACACCAGCCGGTCTGCCCCATGCCGCGCCATCGCTGCCAGCGCCGCCCGCGCCCAGCCTTCGGGCGAGGCACCGGTGACGCTGGCATCCTCCAGCACCACGGCCCGCCAGGTCCGGGGGTCGCCCCGCGTGTCGGCCCCGACCACGACAATGCCGCAGGCATCGCTTTTCTTGGTCGCCGTGACCGGTGGATCCACCGCCACCACGATCCGGGTGACTTGCGGCACGACAGCTTCTCGCGCGGCCTCCAGCATGGCGGTGGTCCACAAGGCCCCTTCGGCATCCTCCAGCAGAACACCGTCCAACTCTTGGCGGCCCAGCCGCGTGCCGCCATAGCGCGCCTCGACCTCGGCCAGAAAGCTTTCGGCCAGATAGGCCCGGTTCGCCTCGGTGGGCGCATGGGTGGTCACGGTCGAGGGGTTCTTCAAGATCGCCTTCAGAACCGCCACGTTGCGCGGAGTGGTGGTCACCACAGTCCGGGGGGCCTTTCCCAATCGCAACGCGAACTGCAACTGATCCCAGGCCTCGGCCCCCTTCTTCCACTTGCCAAGCTCGTCCGCCCAGGCCGCATCAAACTGTGGCCCCCGCAGACGTTCCGGGTCATGCGCCGAGAATACCTGCGCCACGGCCCCATTCGGCCAGACCAGTTGCTGGCGCGTTGCCTGCCATTCGGGGCGGCGGTCCGGGGGCGAACAGGCGAGGATCCCGCTTTCGCCCATGATCATCACCTCGCGAACCTGGTCCAGCGTCTCGCCGACCAGCGCCACCCGGCGCGACCGGCCCGGGTCCAGCCGCCCCGCGCCTTCGACCTCGGCCCGGACCCATTCGGCCCCGGCCCGGGTCTTGCCCGCGCCGCGCCCGCCCAGGATCACCCAGGTCTTCCAGGCCCCGCGCGGCGGCACCTGGTGTGGCAACGCCCAGAACTCAAACAGCCAAGGTAGGGCCAACAGTGCGTTCTCGCTCAGACCGCTCAGGAAGTCATCCACCACGTCCGGCGTCGCGCAGGCAAGCCAGGCGGCGCCCGATTTCAGCCCTGGCCCGGTCAAAGTCGAGGGACCCGACGACGTCACTGGAACCGTCGGTCCCGACCTTGTCGGCATTCTGCTTGCGGAGTTTTTCAACTTTGCCTCTTTCGTCCAACACGTGCAGCGCCGTCGCCCGCAGGTCACGGATCGCGGTCTGCGCGGTCCTGATCTCGCCGAACTCGCCCGCGCGCAGGGCCTCGATCACCCGATGCAGCTCTACCGCCGCATCCCGATAAAGCGCTTCCGCCAAAGCCAGAACGTCCTGCTTGGCGGCCTCTTTGTCGTCGATGCTTGCTGCCATATGATCCCGCCCAGCCTTCACCCAGCCGCCCCCGGACAGGCGAAATGAAAAAGCGGCCAACGGGTTGCCCCGGGCCGCTTCGACACCTCTTCCATCATGCGCCAATACCTACATCGGACCGCGCGATAAGTCAAGATTAAAATCCATACGGGTCAAAGGCTTAGCGCTCGCCCGGTTCATCCTTCCGTAACCATGTCACTGCCCCTGGACGCCGGTTTGCCCTTCGGTGCCCTGGGCTGCCTCGATGGCACGCCAGCGCGCGACGTTTTCGTTGTGCTCTTCCAGGGTCGCGGCAAAGGCATGACCGCCGGTCCCGTCGGCGACAAAGAAGACATAGTCCGTCGTATCGGGGTTCAGCGCCGCCTCAATTGCAAGCCGTCCCGGGTTAGCGATCGGCGTCGGGGGCAGCCCGTCGATCACATAGGTGTTCCACGGCGTCTCGCGGCGCAGCTCGCTTTGCCGCAACCCCCGTCCCAACGCGCTTTCGCCCTTCGTGATGCCATAGATCACGGTCGGGTCGGTTTGCAGCCGCATGCCCTGCGCCAGACGATTGATGAAGACGCTGGCCACCCGACCGCGTTCGTCGGGGACCGCGGTTTCCTTTTCTACGATCGAGGCCATGATCAGCGCCTCCTCGGGCGAGTCATAGGGCAAGTCGGCGGCGCGGGTTTCCCAGGCTGCAGCCAGGATCGCGGCTTGACGGGTGGTCATTTCCGCCACCAGGGCACCGCGCTCGGTGCCCCGCTCAACCTCATAGCTGTCGGGCGCAAGCGAGCCTTCGGGCGGAACGGTTTCCAATGCCCCGGTCAGAAAGTCCGCCTGCTTCAGGGCATTGACCACCTGCCAGCTGGTCACACCTTCGGCCACGGTGACCCGGAACCGCAGGTCAGGGTCATCGGTCACCTCCAGATACTCGGGCGGCAAGACCTCTACCCCAGCATCGAACTTGACCACTTCGACAAAACTGTTCGAGACAAGGTCAAGCTCGCTCAGCACCACGTCGCTGCGCGTGACCCCGATCCGAAAGTTCAGGTCACGCCCGCAGGTCGACCGTCCGCCCGCCGTGACCGCTTCCAGCACCTCGGCCATCGAGGCATTGGCGGCGATCATGTAGCTGCCGAACTTCAGGTCATCGGCCTTGTCGCCATAGTCAGCCCCAAGCCGAAAGACCCGCGCATCGGTGATTGCCCCGCGCTCTTCCAGCAGACGGCTCAGCGCGCTGATCGTGGCCCCACGCTCTACCTGCAGACAAATCGGCGCGCTTAGCGGCCCGGGCTTGGAAAACTCCTTGCGACCCCAGCCGATCGTTGCCGCGATGATCACCAGCGCGCCGATGATCAGGGTGAACCCACCCGAGGCGATTCCCCTCCACATCGGCCTAGCGCACCTTGCCGACGACCAGGCTGGCGTTGGTGCCGCCAAAGCCGAAACTGTTGGACAGCGCCACGTCGATCCGCCGCTTGACGGCAACCAGGGGCGCAAGATCCAGCTTTGGCTGTACGGCAGGGTTTTCCAGGTTGATCGTCGGCGGGGCAATCTGGTCGCGCAAGGCGAGGATGCAGAAAATCGCCTCCACCGCCCCCGCGGCCCCAAGCAGGTGCCCGATCGACGACTTGGTCGACGACATCGTGACCCCGGCGGCCGCATCCCCCAGCAGCCGTTCAACAGCGCCAAGCTCGATCGTGTCGGCCATGGTGCTGGTGCCATGCGCGTTGATGTAGTGGACATCACCCGGTGTCAGCCCGGCCCGCGCCAGTGCGGCCGCCATGCTGCGATAGCCGCCGTCGCCGTCCTCGGCCGGGGCGGTGATGTGATAGGCATCACCCGAAAGACCATAGCCCAGAACCTCGGCATGGATCTTTGCCCCCCGGGCCTTGGCATGCTCATACTCTTCCAGCACGACCACGCCTGCGCCTTCCCCCATCACAAAGCCATCGCGGTCGGCATCATAGGGGCGGCTGGCCTTGGTCGGATCGTCGGCGCGCTTTGTGGACAGCGCCTTGCAGGCGTTGAACCCCGCTATGCCGATCTCGCTGATCGGGCTTTCCGCGCCACCGGCGACCATCACATCGGCGTCGCCCCACTGGATCAAGCGGGCCGCATCGCCGATTGCATGCGCGCCGGTGGAACAGGCGGTGACCACTGAATGGTTCGGCCCCTTGAACCCAAAGCGGATCGAAACCTGACCCGAGATCAGGTTGATCAACGCGCCGGGGATAAAGAAGGGCGAAACACGCTTTGGCCCTTTTTCCTTGATCAGCACAGCAGTTTCCGCGATTGTGGACAATCCGCCGATGCCCGAACCGATCATTACACCGGTCCGCAGCTTTTCCGCCTCGGATATGTTGTCCCACCCGGCGTCGCGCACCGCCTGCACCGCCGCCGCCATGCCATAAATGATGAAATCATCGACCTTGCGCTGGTCCTTCGGCTCCATCCACTCATCGGGGTTGAAGGTGCCGTCGGTCCCGTCGCCCTTGGGCAGTTCGCAGGCATATTGCGTGACCACATTGGCCGGGTCAAACCGGGTGATCGGCCCAGCCCCGGACTGGCCGGCAAGAAGGCGGCTCCAGGTCGCCTCGACGCCCGAGGCCAAAGGAGTGACCATGCCGATACCGGTGACCACGACACGACGCATGCTGCTCTCTCCCTCGTCAAGGCGGCTAGAAGGGGTGATACACGGCCCTATGCCGCCGTGCAACCTCGGGTCGCCAAGACGGCGGGACGAGTACGGGCAAGGACCGCCCAAAATTTTTCGCCGAAAAATTTTGGCTCTATCCACAAGCCCTCAACCACACGCCCCCAGCAAAAAGCCCCCAACAAAAAGCAAAGGGCGCCCCAAAGGACGCCCCTTTCACAACAGTATGTGGTCTGTCAGGCCGCTTGCGAGATGAACTTCACCGCATCGCCAAAGGTCTGAATGGTTTCAGCGGCGTCATCGGGGATCTCGATCCCGAACTCTTCCTCAAAGGCCATCACAAGCTCCACGGTGTCGAGCGAATCCGCACCCAGATCATCGATGAACGAGGCCGATTCCGTGACCTTGTCCTCTTCGACGCCCAGATGCTCGACGACGATCTTCTTAACGCGATCAGCGATGTCGCTCATGTCCGTTCCTCTATATGGGGCCGATTGATCCGGCCTTGGTAAATCTGCCCGTCGCCGGGCGGTTGCCTGCCAGGATCACTGCCTGACCGGAATACTGCGCGCCTATAGCAAGGGTCCGCGTCCATGGCAAACCCTTTCCCCTGCCGTCTGCGCCGCCGTCAGACCATCGCCATGCCGCCATTGACGTGCAAGGTCGCACCGGTGACATAGGCCGCCTCTGGCGAGGCAAGGTAAAGCACCGCCGCCGCAATTTCATCGGCGCGGCCCATGCGGCCTGCGGGCACGGCACCCAGGATCGCGGCGCGCTGCGCCTCATTCAGCTTTTCGGTCATCGCGGTCTCGATGAACCCGGGGGCGACACAGTTCACCGTGATCCCCCGGCTGGCCACTTCGGCGGCAAGCGACTTTGACAGGCCCACCATCCCGGCCTTGGACGCGGCATAGTTCACCTGTCCCGCGTTCCCCGTGGTCCCGACCACCGAACTGATATTGACGATCCGCCCCCAGCGCGCCTTCATCATCCCCCGGATCGCCGCCCGGCACAGCCGGAACGTCGCTGTCAGGTTCACGTCGATCACCGCCTGCCAGTCCTCATCCGACATCCGCATCACCAGGCCGTCCTTGGTGATCCCGGCATTGTTCACCAGAATGTCGACCGCCCCCATGGCGTCAACCGCGCGCTTGACCAGACCCTCGACGGCCTCGGGGTCCGCAAGGTTGCAGGCCAATACCTGCGCGCGACCGCCCAACTCGGCGGCAAGCGCCTCCAACGGCTCTACCCTGGTGCCCGACAGGGCCACTGTGGCCCCCGCAGCATGCAGGGCGCGGGCAATATCGGCACCGATACCCCCCGAAGCACCGGTGATTAGGGCGGTTTTGCCGGAAAGATCGAACATGCTGAAACTCCTGGTTCAGGCTTTGAGGGCTGCAATGTCTTCGGGGCTGCCGATGGCGCGCGAGGTGGCCTCGGGGGCGATGCGCCGGATCATGCCTGACAAGGCCTTGCCGGCGCCGATCTCCCAGAACTCGGTGACCCCGGCGGTCTGCATCCATAACACGCTTTCGCGCCAACGCACCGCGCCGGTCACCTGCGCAACCAGAAGGTCGGCAATGCGGTCCGGTTCGGTCACCGCCTCGGCGCGCACGTTGACCACCACGGGCAGCCGTGGCCGGGCAATCGGCACCGCCGCCAGCGCCTCGGCCATGACCTGCGCCGCAGGTTGCATCAGCTGGCAATGAAACGGGGCCGACACTGGAAGCAAGATCGCCCGCTTGGCACCTTTTGCCTTGGCAATCTCCAGGGCCCGCTCGACCGCCGCCTTGTGGCCCGATACCACAACCTGCGCGGGGTCATTGTCATTCGCTGCCTGGCAAACCTCGCCCTGCGCGGCTTCCTGGGCGACTGCGGTGGCAGTTGCGAAATCAAGGCCCAGAAGTGCTGCCATCGCCCCGATGCCCACCGGAACCGCCTCTTGCATCGCGCGCCCGCGGATTTTCAACAGTCGCGCGGTATCAGAAAGGCTCAACGCCCCCGCAGCACACAACGCGGAATATTCACCCAAAGAGTGGCCAGCGACAAAACTGGCTTGATCCAGCCCCAACCCCTCGCCCTCCAGCGCCCGCAGCGCCGCGATCGAAGTGGCCATCAGCGCCGGCTGTGCGTTTTCGGTCATGGTCAACACAGAGATGTCGCCGTCCCAGATCAGCGCCGAAAGCTTTTCGCCCAAGGCTGCGTCCACCTCATCGAACACCGCCTTGGCAGCCGGATAGGTCTCGGCCAAGGCGCGGCCCATGCCGATGGTCTGGGCCCCCTGGCCCGGAAAAACGAATGCGCGGCTCATTCCATGCTCCCCCGTGTTTGGTTTGCCTTAACGCGCCCTCGCGGTCCGCGCAACGGCAAGGCGGGCACGGCGGCAGTATCTGACCCAGTCTGCCGACGCAGTCTTCTCTGGCCAAGTCGGTCGCGTCAGGGCACACTCGGCAGGCAGGCGGCGTTGGCCGGGCCTGACATGCAACCCACTGACCGAGAGCGGCTTGATGGCCCAGATTTCCCGCTATCCGTTTTTGCGCCATCTGCGCGCCGATACTTCCCGCCATGTGCAGCTGTTCCAGCATGGGGTCCGCAAACGGTCGGGCCGCGGCCTTGCGTTCTGGTTCAACCCGACCGGGGCCTCGATTGCCGAGATCCCGATGGATGACCGCGCGACCACCCTTATGCTGAAAGGCCAGTCGGCCGACTTCCAGGACCTCGCCGTGCAGGGCACCGTCATCTGGCGGGTCGCGGACGCCGAGCGTCTTGGCGACCGGGTCGATTTCACGATCGACCTGATGACGGGCAAGCCTGCCGGCCAACCGATCGAATCGATTGCCGAGGTGGTGATCTCGCTGGCAAGGGAATTTGCCGACAGTCACCTCAAGGCAGCGGGCGTGCGCGCGCTGCTGGAACAGGGCGTCGCGCGCCTTCAGGCGGCGCTTGTCGCAGGCTTTGCCGGGGATGCAACCTTGCAAGGTATGGGAATAGACATCGTGGCGATCCGGGTCGCCGCCCTGACTCCCACCAGCGAACTGGCCCGCGCGCTTCAGGCCCCGACCTTCGAGGGGCTGCAGCAAAAGGCCGACGAGGCTACCTTTGCCCGCCGCGCCATGGCGGTCGAAAAGGAACGCGCGATCGCCGAGAACGAGCTTGGCAACCAGATCGAGCTGGCCTCGCGGCGGCGCGACCTCATCGCGCGTGAGGCAGAGAATGCCCGCTCGGAAGCGCAGGCCACCGCCGCCACCCGCCAGATCGCCGTCGAAGCCGAAGCGCTGGCCGCCACCACCGGGGCCGAAGCCGAGGCGCGGCGGCTGCGCCTTGTCGAACAGGCCCGCGCCGACATGGAACGCGCCCGGATGGACGTCTACGCCACCCTGCCCCCCGCGATCCTGCTGGCGCTGGCGGCGCAGGAATTCGCCGGCAAACTGCAAAAGATCGACAATCTGACCATCACCCCCGATATGCTCAGCGGTGTCCTTGGCCAGATCAAGGATGTGATCGGCCAGACCCGGGGACAAACGGGGGGCCAAACCCAGACCAAGACCCGGGGCCAGGCCCGGACCAGCACCGACAAGGCATGACCAGCCTTGCGCCTCGCGTCGTGCTGGTGACGCGGCCCAGCGAGTTCACCTTGCTTTTGGCGCGGCACGCCACTCGGGGCCAGGCAGCGTTTCAACTGACCCAGCGCGCCCAGTCGATCGACCGGGTCGAGGCCCAGCACCACACCCAGGACGCAGCCCTCGCCAAGGCCCGCGCCGCGGTGCCCTCTGGCTGGACCATGGCCGAGGTCAACCGCGATGATCTTGACCGCTTTCTCTTTGGCGCCAACGACATTGTCGTCGCGATCGGACAGGACGGGCTGGTTGCAAATCTGGCGAAATATCTGACCGGTCAGCCGGTGATCGGCATCACCCCCGATCCGGCCAGCAGCGAAGCCGTACTGACCCGCCATGCCATCACCGCGCTGCCGGGGCTTTTGTCCGCGCTAGAGCGCAACGCCGCCCAGACCGAATCCCGCACCATGATCGAGGCGAAGGTCCCGAACGGCCCGTCATTGCGGGCCTTGAACGAGATCTTTGTCGGCCATCGTTCGCACCAGTCGGCACGCTATCTGCTGCGCCAGGGCGAGACGGAAGAATACCAGTCGTCGTCAGGTCTGATCGTGGCGAGCGGCACTGGCATCACCGGCTGGGCACGGTCTATCTTGACCGCGACCGGCAAGACGGCGGCACTGGCCCCGTCAGATGCGCGCGGGATCTATCTCGTGCGCGAAGCCTGGCCCAGCCGCACCAGCGGCACCACGCTCAACTTTGGGCCGGTGACGGCTGCGCAACCCCTTGGCGTCGTCTCGCGGATGAACACAGGGGGCGTCATCTTTGCCGACGGAATCGAGCAGGACTTCCTCGACTTCGATTTCGGCGTCAGTGTGCAGATCGCCCCGTCCGCCGCCCGGTTGACCCTGGTCTCAGACCAGCTTTAGCAAAGCGGCGGGTGCTTGCATCCCCACCGATTGCCTGTATAAGGCCGCATCCTTTCCGTGATTTCCATGAACCGGCAATGCCTCTCGTGGACGGGCGGCGGAAAGGCTCTTGCCCGTCCTTTGAAGCTGCCTCGATCAAAAGGAAGACCGCATGCCGCTTTATGAGCATGTCTTTATTGCGCGTCAGGACTTGTCCAACACGCAGGCCGAAGGCCTCATCGAACATTTCTCGACCGTCCTTTCGGACAACGGCGGCAAAGTCGTTGAAAACGAATACTGGGGCGTCAAGACGATGGCCTACAAGATCAACAAGAACCGCAAGGGCCATTACGCCTTTCTGAAATCGGACGCGCCCGCCGCTGCCGTGCAGGAAATGGAACGTCTGATGGGCCTGCATGAAGACGTGATGCGCGTCCTGACGATCAAGGTCGACAAGCACGCCGAGGGTGTGTCGGTCCAGATGCAAAAGCGCGACGAGCGTGACGGCGATCGTGGCGACCGTGGTGATCGCGGCGGCTTTGGTGGCGGTGAACGCCGCGAGCGCAGCTTTGGCGATCGTCCCGACCGGGGTGGTGATCGGGGCGACCGTGGCGAACGCCCGTCCTTTGGCGGTGAGCGTCCGTCGTTCGGCGCGCCGCGTCGTTGATCTGAGGGGAAAGAGACATCATGGCAAACAAACCGTTTTTCCGCCGCCGCAAGGTCTGCCCGTTCTCGGGCGACAATGCCCCCGCGATCGACTACAAGGACACGCGCCTTCTGCAGCGCTACATCTCGGAACGCGGCAAGATCGTCCCGTCGCGCATCACCGCCGTTTCGGCCAAGAAGCAGCGTGAACTGGCCACCGCGATCAAGCGCGCCCGGTTCCTCGCCCTTCTGCCCTATGCCGTGAAATAAGGAGCACATGACATGCAAGTGATCCTTCTGGAACGCGTGGCCAAGCTTGGCCAGATGGGCGAAGTCGTCAACGTCAAGGACGGCTATGCCCGCAACTTCCTGTTGCCGCAGGGCAAGGCGTTGCGCGCCAATGCCAACAACATCAAGGCTTTCGAAGTCAAGAAGGCCCAGCTTGAGGTGACCAACCTCGAGACCCGCAAGGAAGCCGAGGCTGTCGCGGCCAAGCTCGACGGCCAGACCTTCATCGTGATCCGCTCGGCCTCGGATGCCGGTGCGCTTTACGGCTCGGTCACCCCGCGCGATGCCGCCGAAGCCGCGACCGAGGCCGGGTTCACCACCCACCGCGGTCAGGTCGTGCTTGACAAGCCGATCAAGGAACTGGGCGTTCACACCGTGACGGTACAACTTCACCCCGAAGTCACCGTCAAGATCATGCTGAACGTCGCCCGTTCGGTCGAAGAGGCCGCCCTGCAAGCCTCGGGCAAGTCGATCGCCGAACTTGCAGCTGAGGCCGAGGCCGAGGCTGAATTCGAAATCGCCGAGCTCTTTGACGAAATGGGCGCGGCGGCGAACGACGACTGAACTGCCGTTCTGCAATGACTTATGGAAACCGCGCCCAGGCAACCGGGCGCGGCTTTTTTTTGGCTGGGGCCGGTTTGGCCAGCTTGCCGCGCTTTGACCTCTTGGTGTCGCCAACGGCAAAGCTAGGGCCCAAGCCCCGCCTAGGCTTTGGCCATGTCAAACACAGCCACAAGACGCGGAATCCTGGCCCTCACCTTGGGTATTGCCATCTTCTCGGTGCAGGATGTGATCCTCAAGCAGCTGTCGGGCGATTATCCCCTGTATCAGGCCATGCTCTTGCGCAGCCTGGCCGCCCTGCCGTTCCACATCGCCATTGTCTGGTGGTTCGACGGACGGCTCTCTACGATCACCACCCCGGGCTGGTTTCGCATGCTCGCACGTGGGCTTTTGAACTTTACCGCCTATACCAGCTATTACCTCGGCCTGGCCTACATGCCGATGGCCGATACCGTGGCGCTGTTCTTCACCTGCCCCCTCTTCATCACCCTTACCGCCGCCCTGTTCCTAAAGGAAAGGGTCGGCCTGCTGACCGCCCTTGCGGTCGCAATGGGCTTTGCCGGGGTCATCCTGATCGTGAAACCCGAAGGCGGCAACGTCGAACTTGCCGCCCTCCTGCCGATCTTCGGAGCGGTCTGCTATGCCATCTCCATGGTCATTGCCCGGTCCATGGGACGGGTCGAGACGGCTGCCGCCATGGCGTTCTGGGGCAATGTCTGCTTTCTGCTCGGCGCGCTGGCGCTGACCGCCATCTTTGCCTCGGGACAGTTTGCCGGGGCGTCGCACCCCTCTATCGCCTTCCTGACCAGGGGCTGGATGACGCCCAGCCTTGGTGACTTTTGGCTCATGGCCGGATGCGGGCTGATCTCAGCGATTGGGATCACGCTTCTGACTTATGCCTACCAGACCGCCCCGGCGGCCGGAATCGCCCCGTTCGAATATTCGTTCATGTTCTGGGGCGTGCTTTGGGGCTGGGTGTTCTGGGGCAACCTGCCCGACCTCCTGGCCTGGTTGGGCATCGCAGTCATCATCGGCGCAGGGCTTCTTGTCAGCACCCAACCCGCAATGACCAAGGCCGCACCAAAGGGCGCGGCCTGATTTCAGCTTGCCACTGGCGGCAGATCACATCTCGTCCAGCGCCTCGACGGCTTTCTGCAGCTTTTCCTTCGAGATTTCCTTGTCCGTCACCTTGGCCAAGCCAACGATGTGGTCAACCACCTTGTCCTCAAAGATCGGCGCGCGCAGTTGCTGCTGCATTTGCTGGTTCTTCTGGACGAACTCGAAGAACTGCCGCTCCTGGCCAGGATACTGACGCGCAGCGGCAAGGACTGCCTGCGTCATTTCGGCGTCGCTGACCGTGATTTCGGCCTTGCGACCAATCTCGGCCAGCAAAAGCCCCAGCCGCACCCGGCGCACCGCCAGCGACTTGTGCTCTTCTGTAGGCACGATGGCATCGTGGTTGTGGCCGTGATCCTCGGGGTGCTCTTCGTGGTAAAGCTGGTGGGCGATCTGCCCGGCTTCCGCAACAACCAGATTTTCCGGCAGGTCAAACGTGACCATGGTGTCAAGCTGGTCCAGAAGTGCCCGCTTCATCACCGTGCGCGCAGCCCCCTTGTATTCGGCTTCCAGGCGCTCGGCGATCTGGGATTTGAGCGCGGCCAGATCGTCAGCGCCGAACTTCTTGGCCAGATCGTCGTTGATCTCGGCGGGCTTGGCTTCCTTGACCGCCTTGACCGTGCAGGCGAACACCGCCGCCTTGCCGGCCAGATGCTTGGCACCGTATTCGGCCGGAAAGGTAACGGTCACGGCAATCTCCTCGCCGACCTTAACGCCCACAAGCTGTGCTTCAAACCCCGGAATGAACGAGTTTGATCCAAGGACCAGCGGATAATCCTCGGCCGCGCCACCCTCGAACAATTCACCGTCAACCGAGCCCTTGAAGTCGATCACCACCTGATCGCCGTCCTTGGCCTTGGCACCCTTCTTGCGATCGGTAAAATCCTTGGCCGACCCGGCAAGATTCTCCAGCGCGTCATCCACCGCCTTGTCATCGGCCTTCACGATCAGCCGGTCCAGCTTGATCTTGCCGGCGTCAATCTCGGGGATTGGCGGCAAAAGGTCATAGCTGATCTCGACCACGACATCCTGACCCTCTTTCCAGGTGTCGCCGCCCTGCATCTTCACGTCGGGCTGCAAGGCCGGACGGTCGCCGGTCTTGTCGAAATGCTCTTTCATCGCGGTGTCGATGGCGTCCTGCATCGCGTCGCCCAGGATCCGCGCGCCGAACTGCTTTTTCAGGATGGCCAGCGGCACCTTGCCCTTGCGGAATCCCTTGATCTCGACCTCGGGCTGGGCTTCCAGCAGCTTGCCCTGGACCTTCGCATCCAGTTCCGCCGCCGTCACCGTGATGGTGTAGCCGCGCTTGAGGCCTTCGTTCAGGGTCTCGGTGACCTGCATGGGGGACTGTCCTTCCTAGATCATTCACGCCAGTTGCGCGCAACGGTAAAGCGCCGCTGGGCCAGGCCCCCGGCGCGGATCGCGCGCTTTTAGCAAAGGTTTTCCGGCGGCGTAAGGGGTAATTCGCCTTTACCCGGTGGCAATGCCTTGGTGCGGGTGGAGGGACTTGAACCCCCACGCCTTGCGGCGCCAGAACCTAAATCTGGTGCGTCTGCCAATTTCGCCACACCCGCACAGGGGCTGTCTAGCAAACCCCGTTCAGGGGTGCGAGGCCAAATCGTATCCCATTTCGGGGCCGCAGGGCACGACCGGGTTCTGCACCCGTCCTTGGTGTCGCGCGCCGTCGTCAGCCCTGCGGGACGCCTACCACTTGACGTGCTGGGGCCACAGGAACACTTCTTCGGGGTCGAAATTCTTGACCGTGGCCAGCGACATGGTCTTGCGGCGCAGATGCCGGGCAATGTCGGTGCGGGCCACGGCTTCCAGATCGGCCACCGAAATCGGTTGCCCGACGGTAAGGCGCAAGGTCCTGCCGATCCGGCGGCGGGTCTCGTGAAAGATCATCGCGACCCGCAACGGATAGGACAGGTGGCTCGCAATCTGAAAAAGCCGCGAGTTCTGCCCCGAAAAATGCACCGGCAGCGTCGTGACACCGGGGATCGTCGCCAGACGCCCGACAAAGGGATGCCACTCTGCGTCGCAGGCCCGCCCCTTCACCGGCGAGTTCGATGTAGACACCCCCCCAGCCGGGAAAATTGCCACGACCTTGCCTTCGGCCAAAAGCTCGGCCGCGCGGCGTCGGGTGGCGCTGGTCAGGCGACGCGCCTCGGGCGTGCCCGAGAAATCGACCGGCAGCAGATGCGGCGCGATTTCCGGGACCTGGCACAGTTGACTGTTGGTCAGGATCTGCGAATTGCCGCGCAGGCGCATGCCAAGTTCACCAATGGACAGGCCGTCCAGAATGCCGAACGGATGGTTCGCCACGATCAGCAGACCGCCGGTTGCAGGCAATTGCGCCAGATGCTGTTCGCCCGAAATCTGCAGCGTCACGTTCAACAGCCGCAAGGCGGCGGCAAAGACCGACTCATCGGACCGCTTGCCATGGCTTTGCCAGTTTACATACATGCGGTGCAGCTTTGGCCGCCCGCTAAGCCGCTCGACCGTGCGGATCAGGTGGCGACGGAACCGCGACTGACCCGCGTGGGAATAGGTGAAATTCGGCGGCGCGGCCATATTTGCCGCAACCAGAGGTTCAAAGTCAGCGTCGTTCATCGGGCTTCCCACCAAAGGCTGAGCAGACGGATAAGATTTGCGAACTAACTAAGACGAATGGATCACAGCTTTATGTCACCCGCCAGGCGAAAACGCCGCCGGTCGCGCCGGAAAGCGTGCTGACGGTGGCAACTCAAGCCACAGCCCAAACCTTCACCGTCAACAATAGTCCCCCTGCCCCGCCACCACAAGAGGAACCTTGTCCGACAGCTTTCGCCAGGTGCTGCAGGCATGGCAGAACGCTGCAGGCGACAGGGATCGGGACTGACTTTTTTTGGTCAGAATGGCCGACGCCGGTCCCGCATGGCCGCGCCATCAGACAGTTGATCGGCCGATTGCGCCCCAACTTTGCGCCACACCAAAGAGTCGCCGGACCAAATACCAGAATCACCGTCGCGGCACCGCAGCAGGATCGTCATCTATCTTTTACAATTCCGACAACCCACCGTCACGCTCGATCAATAGATCGACCAAAGGCCAAATGTAAGGCCGCTCGTTATCAGGAGAGCTCCCATGAAATCCTTCCACGTTTCCGCTTCGGTGCTGGCGTTCGCCGCCGCCGCTGCGATGCCCGCTTTCGCGCGCGACCAGATCCAGATCACCGGTTCCTCGACCGTTCTGCCCTACGCGACCATCGTTGCCGAAGCTTTCGGCGAAAACTTCGACTTCCCGGTTCCGGTCGTTGAAGGCGGCGGTTCGGGTGCCGGCCGCAAGAAGATGTGTGAAGGCGTTGGCGAAAACACCGTCGACATCGCGAACTCGTCCTCGCGCATCTCGCAGTCGGACATCGATCTTTGCGCCACCAATGGCGTTGCCGAGATCATGGAAGTCCGCTTCGGCTATGATGGCATCGTGTTCGCTTCGGCCATCGACGGCGCTGCTTTCGCGCTGACCCCGGCTGACGTGTTCGGCGCCATCGGTGCCAAGGTTGTCAAGGACGGCGCACTTGCCGACAACACCGTGGCCACCTGGGCTGAAGTCAACGCTGCTCTGCCCGCTCAGGACATCCTGATGCTGGTTCCGGGCACCAAGCACGGCACCCGTGAAGTGTTCGACATCAAGGTTGTCGAAGCTGGCTGCAAGGACACCGGTGCCTACGACCTCTACCTCGCCGTCGCCGAAGGCGCTGACGACAAGGAAAAGGAAAGCAACGCCAAGAAGGCCTGCATCGAGCTGCGCACCGACGGCAAGTCGGTCGACATCGACGGCGACTACACCGAGACGCTGGCGCGTCTGGATGCCGACAAGAACGCCGTCGGCGTGTTTGGTCTGTCGTTCTACCAGAACAACACCGACAAGCTGCAAGTTGCGACCATGAGCGGTGTTGCTCCTTCGGCTGAAACCGTTGCTTCGGGCGAATACCCGGTGTCGCGTCCGCTGTACTTCTACGTCAAGAAGGCCCACATCGGCGTGATCCCCGGCCTGAAAGAGTATGTCGAGTTCTTCGTCTCGAACGACATGGCTGGCCCGGACGGCCCGCTCGCAGCCTACGGCCTGGTTTCCGACCCGGCTCTGGCTGACACCCAGGCAATGGTTGCCGCGGAAACCCCGATGGGTCCGCTGGAATAAGCCAACCTATCGGCAGGCGGGGCTTTTGCCCCGCCTGTTGTTTCGTCTGGTGGCCGACAAGTCACCTTGCCCCCCTCTGGCTGTTAGAGGCTGAATTATGTCCGTCTTGATGCTTCTTGCCGCAGTGGCGGTCCTGGCCGTCGCGGCCTTCCTGCTCGCGAAGCGCCGGGCCTTGACCTCGGCTGGCGGAAACCCCCGTCTTTTGCACTCTTTGGCGCGGTACTATGGCTGGTACGGTGCCGTATCTGTGCTGATCCCGACGCTGACTGCTCTCACGGTCTGGCTGATCGTGCAGCCCATGGTGATCGAAAACCGGATTGCCGCGGCGCTGCCTGCCGAACTGGTTGCAGATGCATCTCAGCGCGATCTGACCATGGCCGATGTGCGCCGCGTGGCGGGCGGGCTTGACGTGGCAGTTGCTCAGGGTGCGATGACCGAAGAAGAAGCGGGCATGATCCGCACCGAATTTACCGACGTGCGCGACAAGCTGGCGCGTGTCGGCGTGGCGCTTGGGTCTGACGTGTCCAAGGACGTACTTGCCGCCGCGCAAGACTACCGTGAGATGACGGCCTGGGGCTCGGCCGGGCAAACCGCACTGATCCTGGTCCTGGCCGTGGCTGGCGCGATCTGGGGTGTCAGCCGCGCGCACAAGGATTTCCGCGCCCGCAACCGGGTGGAGCAGGTGATCCTGGCGCTTTTGATCCTCGCCTCGTCGATTGCGGTTCTGACTACCATCGGCATTGTCTGGTCGATCTTCTCCGAAACCTTCGATTTCTTCTCGAAGTATCCCTATCAGGACTTCTTCTTCAGTCTGACCTGGTCGCCCAACTTCCGTGGCGGGTCCGACCTTGGCGTTCTGCCGCTGATCTGGGGCACGCTGTACATCACGCTGGTCTCGATGCTCGTGTCGGTGCCGATCGGTCTTTACGCCGCGATCTACCTTGCCGAATACGCTTCCAAGCGGGTGCGCAGTTGGGTCAAGCCGCTGATCGAGGTGATCGCCGGCATTCCCACCGTTGTGTTCGGCATCTTTGCCTTGGTCACTGTCGGCCCGTTCCTGCGCGCGTATTTTGCCGAACCATTCGGCTTCGGCAACTCCGGGTCTTCGGTGATGACAGCCGGCATCGTGATCGGGATCTTGAACATTCCCTTCATCTCTTCGCTGTCTGATGACATCATCAACGCGGTGCCACAGTCGCTTCGCGACGGCAGCCTGGGGCTGGGTGCGACCAAGTCTGAAACCGTGCGCCAGGTGATCCTGCCTGCAGCACTTCCCGGCATCGTCGGCGCGATCCTGATGGCCGCAAGCCGTGCCATTGGCGAGACGATGATCGTCGTCATGGGGGCTGGCGCCTCTGCCAAGCTGTCGCTCAACCCGTTTGAGGCGATGACCACGATGACCGTCAAGATCGTTGGCCAATTGACCGGCGACACCGACTTTGCCGCGCCCGAAACTCTGGTCGCCTTTGCGCTGGCCATGACCCTTTTCGTGATCACGCTGGCGCTGAACATCTTCGCCCTCTGGGTCGTGCGCAAATACCGGGAGCAGTACGAATGACCGACGCAAGCCAAGCAATCCCGACCCCGAAGGCGGCACCGGCACGACATTCGATCCTGACCGAAAGCGCGAACATGCGCCGCCGCAACGCCGCCGAGACCCGGTTCCGCCTTTACGGAGTGGTTGCCATCGTGTTGGCGCTTGGCATGCTGGCAATCATGCTGTTCACCATCCTGCGCGATGGCGTCAGCTCGTTCTACCAGGCCAATCTGACCTTCCCGATGGAACTCAGCGCCGAAGTGCTGGACCCCAAGGGCAACCGCCTGCGCGAAGAGATGACGCAGGTCACGACGATCGGCTATTCAAAGGTTCTGACCAACGCCTTCCGCGCCGAGCTTGAAAAGCGCGGGATCGTGCAGGACGGCATCTCTGACGCCGACATCGGCGATCTGATCTCGAAGGACGCTGCCGGCCAACTGCGGGCGACGGTGCTTGCAAATACGTCGCTGGTCGGGACAACCATCCAGGCGCAGGTGCTTGCCACTGGCCGGATTGACGGTTTTCTGAAGGGTCGGGTCACGCTGGAAACGGCAGAACGCGACTCCAACGTCACGCCGGACCAGCTGCGACTTGCCACAAAACTGCAAGAAGCGGGCATCCTGACCACCTCGTGGAACTGGGGTTTCTTCACCCGGTCCGACGCCTCGGATGAACGCCCTGAGGCTTCGGGTCTTGGCGTGGCTCTGATCGGGTCAGCCTACATGATGCTTCTGGTGCTGGTCACCTGCGTGCCCGTCGGAGTTGCGGCCTCGATCTACCTTGAGGAATTCGCTTCCGAGAACTTCTGGACCGATGCGATCGAGGTGAATATTGCCAACCTGGCCGCCGTGCCGTCGATTGTCTTCGGTATCCTTGGTCTTGCAATCTTCATCAACTTTGCCGGCATGCCACAGTCATCCTCGCTGGTCGGTGCCTTGGTGATCAGCCTGATGACCCTGCCCACGATCATCATTGCCACCCGTGCGTCGATCAAGGCCGTACCTCCGTCGATCCGCGATGCGGCGCTGGGGATTGGCGCGTCCAAGATGCAGACGGTGTTCCACCACGTTCTGCCCCTGGCCATGCCGGGGATCCTGACCGGAACCATCCTTGGCCTTGCGTCCGCCTTGGGCGAGACGGCCCCGCTGCTCCTTATCGGGATGGTAGCGTTTGTCGGCAACTATCCGTCGGCACCGCCAGAGGGCTTTCTCGACCCGGCGACGGCATTGCCGGTACAGGTGTATTCTTGGGCCAGCCGCGCAGACTCGGCCTTCATCGAACGCTCCAACGGCGCGATTATCGTGCTTCTGGTGTTCCTCGTCATCATGAACGTGGGCGCAATCATGCTGCGCCGCCGCTTTGAACGCCGCTGGTAAGGACAAGACCAATGAACGACATGACCCGCACTTCGCTTGCCACCGACACCGCTGCCGCAAAGATTTCGGCGCGGGGGGTTCAGGTTTACTATGGCCAGAACCACGCGCTGAAGGATGTCGATGTCGAGATTCTTGACCGCGCCGTGACCGCCTTTATCGGGCCGTCGGGCTGTGGCAAATCCACCTTCCTGCGCTGTCTGAACCGGATGAACGACACCGTGGCCTCGGCCCGGGTCGAAGGGAAGATCCTGCTGGAGGGTGAGGACATTTACGATCCGCGCGTCGATCCGGTGCAGTTGCGCGCCAAGATCGGCATGGTGTTTCAAAAGCCCAACCCGTTCCCGAAGTCGATCTATGACAACGTGGCATACGGCCCGAAGATCCACGGCATGACCCGCAACAAGGCCGAACTGGATGTGATCGTCGAGGCCAGCCTGAAGAAGGCCGCGCTTTGGAACGAGGTCAAGGACCGGCTGGATGCCTCGGGCACGGGCCTGTCCGGCGGCCAGCAGCAGCGCCTGTGCATCGCGCGTGCCATCGCCACCTCGCCCGAGGTCTTGTTGATGGACGAGCCCTGCTCGGCGCTGGACCCGATCGCCACCGCGCAGGTCGAGGAGCTGATCGACGAGTTGCGCAGCCACTTTTCGGTGGTGATCGTGACCCATTCGATGCAGCAAGCCGCCCGCGTCAGCCAGAAAACCGCGTTCTTCCATCTGGGCAACCTGGTGGAATACGGCGACACCGCGCAGATCTTTACCAATCCCAAAGATCCGCGCACCGAATCCTACATCACCGGACGCATTGGTTAAGGAGTGGGTCATGACCCTAGAAGACACCCATATCATGTCAGCCTTCGACCGCGATCTCGAGGCGTTGCAGGCGCATCTGATGCGCATGGGCGGTCTGGTCGAAGCGGCGTTGATGTCGGCGGTTCAGTCGCTTGAGACGCACGATCTTGCCGCAGCTGACCGGGTGGTTTCCGGGGACAGCGCGATCGATCTGCTGGAAGAGCTGATCCAGACCGAAGCCGCGACCCTGATCGCCCGGCGCGCGCCCACCGCCAGTGACCTGCGGTTGGTGCTTGCTACCATGCGCGCGGCAACCAGCCTGGAACGGGTTGGCGATCACGCCAAGAACGTCGCCAAACGGACGCGCATCATCGAACGGAGCGCCCCGGTCGAAGCGCATTCGGGCACGATCCGCCGGATGGCGATGATGGCCACCAAAATGCTCGACGATGCGCAAACCGCATTGGTCCGCAAGGATGCGGCCCTTGCCATGGATGTCCGTAGCCGCGACGTCGATCTGGACCAGATGTACAACACCCTGTTCCGGTCGTTGTTCACCTACATGATGGAAAGTGCCGTCAACATCGGGCCGGCGATGCACCTGCACTTCATTGCCAAGAATGTCGAGCGCGCCGGCGACCACGCCACCTCGATCGCTGAACAGGCCTATTACCTCGCCACCGGCTCCATGCCGGTTGAGCCTCGCCCCAGAGAGGACACCACGTCAGTTTCCGGCTGACGGCAGGTCTGCCGCCAGGCTGCGGATCGGGAGGTCCCAGAACGGGCCACTTCCCGTCGGGAAGCGGCCTTGTTCAGTGCCCTTCGCAGGTCAGCCGCAGGATCGTGCTTTGCACGGTCGCCATCGAGGCCCCCCCAGACGCCGCAGCCCCCATGATGGCCGAGAGCAGCCAGTCGTTTTCGGTTGGAAACGGGGTGTCCCCCATCGCGACCGGCAACCGTTCCACCCGCCGGTCTCCGAACTCGCCTCCGGCATAGGGAAGCGACAGGCCAGCGCTGCAGGTCAGCAGGACGTCCCTGGACGGATGACCGGTCAGCTCGACATCGGCGGTCAGACCGTCGGTCCGCAAGCTGACCGAGAAGTCTTGCCGCGTCGGGTCCGACGTGCAGACGCCCTCGGAATTCGAGCGGCGGCTTTCCATCACCATCATCGACACCGTCTCGCCGGTGCCGGTCATGGTCCAGCGGTCACCGCCTTGCGAGGCCAGTTTCAGATCGCCGCTATCATAGGTGATCTCGTCGGTGACGGTCCCGGTTCCGTCACCGATCGTGGTGCGAAACTCGACCACCAGCCGCAAGTCTGACACATCCATCACCCGGCGCAGCTCGTCCTTCAGCCTCGCCGCCTGCTGCTTGTAAATCCGCGCTTCTTCCAGGGAAAGCTGGCTTGGCAGCCGGGTCCAATAGGCATCTGCCCCAAGCGCCCGGCAGATTTCGGTGTGCGCCAGCTCATGCCCAAGCGCCGCCTCGGCAATCGCCTGGCAGGGCGAGCCCTTTTGCATCGCTTCCAGCTGATCCTGCGGCTGCGTACATTCGCCTTTCGTCATCGAGACCTCGGCCGGACCCTTGTAGTCCTTCGGCTGCGGGAACGGCAGTTTCAGATTTGCGTCTTTGTAGGCATCCCGCGCCTTCGCCGAGGCCGAGCCCACCGCAACCCCCTGGTCCGGGTCGGCGTTGGTCGAGGTGTTCAGCCCGCGCTGCCGGGTTTCCACGGCGCGCAGATGTTCGGCAAGGCGTGTCATGTAGCCTTCCAGGTAGACCGCGTTCTGGTATTCCTGTTGCAGGCTTTCCAGATTTTGGCAGGTACACTCCGGACGAACGACCTTGGTCTGTGCCACGACGGCCGAAGCCGAACCTGCGACCAACGCGAGGGGGAGCAGCCAAACGGCCCCGGGTTTCAGCATGGCAGGAACAAGGTGGTTTCGCATTCCAAGTCTCCTTGAAAGATCAAGCCCCAAGCCTTGTCCAAAACCACCGATCAGACCGCCCAAAGGGTCTCAAAGACCGCCAATTCTGTCAACGATTGTTGTGGCGATCCGGTCGCAAGTGTCGCGACCCGGTAACCCTGCCATTGCCGCCGGCGCCTAGCCTGCGATCAACCCGCGCAGTCGGCTTACCGCCGCGCCGACCAACCCCGCATCGCCGCGCGCCTCGACGTTAAGCCGCAGCAGCGGTTCAGTGTTGGAAGCCCGCAGGTTCAGCCGCCACTCTCCGAAATCGAGGCTAAGGCCATCCGTTCGATCCTCGCCCCGCGCCTTTGGGCCAAGTTCGGCCCGCACCCGATCGATGACCGCCGTCGTATCGCGCACGGTAAAGTTGATCTCACCCGAGGACGGAAAATCCCGCCGCAGCACGCGGACATGGTCGGCAAGGCTTTGCCCGCTGGCCGAAATCAGCCCCGCGACCAGCAGCCAGGGCAGCATGCCACTGTCGCAACACATGAAGTCGCAGAAATAGTGATGCGCGCTCATCTCGCCGCCATAGACCGCGCCCGAACGGCGCATCGCGGCCTTAAGGAAAACATGCCCGGTCGGTGCCAGAACTGACCGCCCGCCGCCCCGTCGGATGGCGTCTTCCACCGCCCAGATCACGCGCGGATCATGCACGATGGTCGCCCCCGGATGCAGCGCCAACTGCGCGCGGGCCAGAAGGGCCACCACATGCTCGCCATCCAGGAACCCGCCCTGCCCGTCAAACAGGAAACACCGGTCGAAATCGCCATCGAAGGCAACCCCCATATCTGCCGCTGCCACGCGCACGGCCGCTTCGGTTGCAGGGCGGTTCTCGGCAAGCAGCGGGTTCGGAATACCGTTGGGAAAGCGGCCATCGGGATCGTGGTGCATCCGCACCACATCAAGCCGCGCACCCCTTGCGGCAAGCCCCTCGGCAAGTGCGTCGAGGGTCGGCCCCGCCGCCCCGTTCCCTGCGTTCACAAGCACCCGCAGCGGCCCGACCGGCCCGACAAGGCGGGCGATGTGGTCGACATAGGCGCTGCGGACCGGGCTTGCATCCTGGCGCGCGCCACCGGGCTGCCGGTCAAGCCTTGCTTCGGTCAGCGCCCTTACCCGCGCGAAATCGTCGTCAGACAGCGGCAAGGCCATTGGCCCCACCAGCTTCATGCCGTTGTAGTCGGCCGGGTTGTGCGACGCGGTGACCATGATCCCGCCACCAGCCCGAAGATGGGCGGTGGCAAAATACATCTCTTCGGTCCCGGCAAGGCCAAGATCCAACACCTTGACCCCCTGCGCCATCAACCCGCCCGCCACCGCATCGGCCAATGCAGGCGAGCTTTCGCGACTGTCCCGCGCCAGCACAACCGCCCCGGCACCGGTGATCGCCGCAAAGGCCGCAGCGATCCGGTAGGCCACAGCCTCGTCAAGCTCGATGCCAAGTCGGCCGCGAATGTCATAGCGTTTGAAGGGGCTCATGCTTGCGACCATTTAGCCCCGCGCGCCGTAGTAAAGACCGACGACATGCTCGGCCTCGGCAAAGAACAGCCAGCGCGCCGCCAAAGCTCCGGCCAGGTGGATCACGCCGGCCAGTGCTACGCCCAGCCAGCCCAGGGGCAAGATCAGGATCACCGCCGGCAGGAATGCCGCAAGGATCAGGGCCAACCGGCGCAGCTTGGCCGCATGCTTGCGCCCTACGACAAAGATCATCTCGCGCAGGATGTAGCTGCCAGCGGTATGGGCGGGCTCGAACACGAGGGGCGTGCCAATCCGGCTCAGGCCCGTTGCCATGCCCAGGGTTTGCCCGGCACGCTGAAACGCCCCGTCCCCGACCCGCCACAGCACCACAAGCCCCCCCCCAAGCGCGATCAGCGCCAGTGGGGCCGCGGCCACACCGGCAAGCAGCATCCCGCCCGCCACGGCAAACCCCAGGAACATCACGGGCGTCAGCCAACTGTGCCAACGCGGCACGGCCTTGATCTGGGCATAGATCATCGCGGTCGTGAACACGGTGAACAAGGCCAGGCATGCCCCAGCCCAGCCAACTTGCCGCGGCACCCCAAGCCCCAGCCAATCCGAAAGCGCCAGCGGTGCCAACACGACCAGCGTCGCAACCGAAGCCCAGGCTTCGCGGCTCAGCCAACTGGTCCGCCACTGGCTGAACGCCTTTAGCGCGTTCCTCGGGTTGCCAAGGTGAAAGGTTGCCGCCAAAAGCCCCAGAACCGACAAGCCATAGCCCAGACCCCACAGGCCGAACGCCACCCAGCCCGAAGGCACCAAAAACCCGAACCCCAGGCAGGCCAGAAAGCCGAACCCAAGGCCCGAAAAGGTCGAGAACAGGATCACCGAGGGTGCCGGATGCATCAGACCTTACCCAACATGCGGTCCAGCCAACCGGCCACCCCCGTCGCCTTTATATCCAAAAGCGGTGCCAGCGGGCTTGCCGTGCCCGCGCCTTTCTTGCGGGGCGGCAGGTATTTGTTCGTGGGTCGGGTTCCCATGTCCGGCATCAGGTCATAGCCGCCACGCTCGGCCACCAGCATCGACACGCGGCTGCCCGGATCGGCAAAGTCGCCAAAATGGCGGGCGTTGGTCGGGCAGGTACGAACGCAGGCGGGTTCGCGGTCTTCGGGCGCGAGAGCGTCGTTGGAGATGCGATCGACGCAAAGAGTGCATTTCTTCATCACACCCTGATCGGCATCCAACTCACGCGCACCATAGGGGCAAGCCCAGGCGCACAGGCCACAGCCGATGCAGGTGTCTGCATTCACCAGTACGATCCCATCTTCAGACCGCTTGTAGCTTGCACCTGTCGGACAGACCGTGACGCAAGGCGCATCTTCGCAGTGCAGACAGGACCGGGGAAAATTCACGATCTGTGGCGGGGCATCAGCGACATCGACCTGATAGGAATGCACCCGGTTCAAGAATGTTCCCGACGGGTTGGCTCCGTAGGCATCCTGATCCGAAAGCCCGGCCCCCTGGTCGTTCCACCCTTTGCAAGCGGTCACGCAAGCCTGGCAACCGACGCAGGTATCAAGGTCGATCACCAGGCCAAGACGCTGTTCGGTTTCCCTTGGCAATCCGGTCATTCCCGCCCCCAAAAACCGAATTTCGATCCGAAATTCGTCCACGATTTCCGTCCGGAAATCGACGCTCTCCCGCCTCCGGTGCCTGGAAGTGCCGGAAGGGGCCCGAAGTCCGGGCTTGACCGGTGGGGACCATCGGTTTTTGCCACCAGCCGCTCGACCCGCACACGACAATCGAACCAGGCCGCTTGTCCGGTCACCGGGTCCGAATTTGACAGGCGGTGGCCCCGGTCTGGCAACAGCTCCGAAATCAGGTGATTCAACAAAAACCCGGGCGAGGCTTCGGTCGCCTCCAGTGACAATCCCCAGGCCCCTTTCCGCTTGCCGATGGCATTCCAGGTCCAGACCGTGTTTTCGTTCAGCGCCGCCATATGCGCCACCGGCACCTTGATCACCCCGACGCGGCTGGAGACCCGGGCCCAGTCACCGGCGACAAACCCAAGCTCGGTCCAGATCTTCGTCGGAAGAAACAGCGCGTTGCGCCCCCGGATCTGGCGCAACCAGGCGTTCTGACTGCCCCAGCTGTGGTACATGTCCATCGGCCGCTGTGTCAGTGCATGGATCGGGTATCCGAAGGCTGCATCCTCATCGCCGAATGGGGCATACCAGACCGGCAAAGGCTGCATCGCCTGCTTCAGGCGGTCGCGCAGATGTTCGGGGGGCTGGCGCGGGCCGTGGCCCTCGGCTGCCAGTTGAAACCTTCGCATCGGTTCGGACCAGATGTTGAACAGGTAGGGCTGCGGAGATTCAAACAGCCCCAACTGCACCGCCCAGTCCTGGTAGGCGGTGTTCCATGGTTTCATGAAAGCGGCCTCTGGCGGCACATGCGCCTGATGGAAAGCCCCGCTGGCAATATAGCGCGCCAACTGGTCGGGATTTGGTGCCCCCCTGCCCGTCTGCGAACCATCACCGCGAAAGCCCATCAACGGCCCCACCCCCGGGCGGCGCTGATGCGAGACGATGTAATCGGCATAATCCTTGTACTTCGCCGTGCCGTCGTCGTTCACCATCCCCGGCAGCGCCAGCCGTGCGCCAAGGTCCAAGAGCACCGATTGAAAGCAGCGCACATCGCGGTCAGGTTCCACTACCGGCCAGCGGATCGCGTCACCTGCGGCATCGGGTTCACTAATCGGACGGTCCAACAGGCTAATGCAGTCATGCCGCTCCAGATAGGTCGTGTCGGGCAGGATCAGGTCGGCATAGGCCACCATCTCGCTGGCATAGGCGTCGGAATAGATGATCCGGGGGATCACATAATCCTCTTCGTCCTTTTCGGTCAGCATCTCCATCACGCGGGCAGAGTTCATGCTGGAATTCCACGCCATGTTCGCCATGTAGAGGAAAAGCGTGTCGATCCGGTAAGGGTCGCCCGCATGGGCATTGGGGATCAGCATGTGCATAAGGCCATGCGCCGAGAATGGATTCTCCCAGGAAAACGCCTTGTCGATCCGCGCCGGGCTGCCATCGGCCAGAAGGGCCAGATCATCGGGCGACCGGACATAGCCCAGATGCGGCCCGGTCAGCGGTTTGCCAGGGGTGGTCACGAAATGCGGCGTCGGGTGCGCCTCGACCGGCTTTGGGTAGGGCGGTTTCAGCCGGTAGCTACCCGGGGTTTCCACCGCGCCCAGCAGGATCTGCAGAAGATGCAGCGCACGCGCGGTCTGAAACCCGTTGGAATGGGCCGAAATGCCGCGCATAGCGTGGAAACTGACCGGCCGGCCAAGCATGTTCGGATGCGCATTGCCGCGAAAATCGGTCCAGGGCCGGTCCAGCGTGATCGCCTGATCGAACGCCACCTCGGCAAGTTCAGCCGCCAACTGGCGTATACGCAGCGCCGTCACCCCGCAGCGCGCGGCCACGGCCTCGGGCGCATAGGCAGGCTTCAGGTATTCCTCGACCATATGGCGAAACACCGTCCGGTTGCCCTGCCAGTCTGCGCCCAGGTCGGGCTGGACCCCCTTGCCGTCCCAAGGTGCCGGGTGGCCGGATTTGCGATCAATGACAAAGGGCTGGCTTTCGGCGTTGCGCACGAACAGACCCTTCTCGGGGCCCTCTGCCTCGGTCACCAAGAGGGGCGCGTTGGTCCATTGCGCAAGGTAGTCCAGATCGATCTTTCCCGCCTCCAAGAGGCAATGGATCAAGGCCAGTATCAACAGCCCATCCGTGCCCGGCGTGATCCCGATCCAGTCATCGGCTACCGCCGAATAGCCGGTTCGGATCGGATTGACACTAATGACGCGGGCCCCGCGCGCCTTCAACTTGCCAATGCCGATCTTGATCGGGTTGCTGTCGTGATCTTCAGCCACGCCGAACATGACGAAAAGCTTGGTACGCTCCCAATCCGGCTGGCCGAATTCCCAGAACGCGCCGCCAATGGTATAGATGCCCGCCGCCGCCATGTTCACGCTGCAAAAGCCGCCATGTGCCGCATAGTTCGGCGTGCCGAAGTTCTGCGCCCACCAGCCGGTCAAGGATTGGCTTTGGTCGCGCCCAGTAAAGAAGGCCAGCTTTTCCGGCGCAGTCTCGCGCAAGGGCTGCATCCAGGCAACGGCGGTGGACAGCGCCTCTTCCCAGGAAATCTCCTCGAACGCCCCCGACCCCCGCGGGCCGACCCGGCGAAGCGGCGCACGCAGGCGGCTGGGTGCAGTCACCTGCATGATCCCAGAGGCTCCCTTGGCGCAGAGCACACCCTTGTTGATCGGATGGTCGCGGTTGCCCTCGATGTAGCTCACCTTGCCATCGGTCAGATGCACGTTGATCCCACAGCGACAGGCGCACATGTAGCAGGTTGTCTGCCGCACGTTGCCCGCTATCGGTCGCGACACGCCTGTCACGGGTTGGTCGTCCATGATCCCCCCACCTTGCGGGCAATCTGACCTGACAGCGCCAGCTTCACAACGGCTTTCTGCACGGGCATGGGCTGGATCACCACAGGGCCTTGACCAGCCCCATGCCCGCCAGCCCCGCCAACAACGCAATGGCAAATCGCCGGAAATCCTGCGGATCGGTGCCAAAGAAATGCCGGCCCCCCAACCAGTTGCCCAGCAGGGTCACCGGCAAGGCGATCAGCGAGGCCCATAGCGTGTTCCAGCTGACCAGACCCGCATACCAGTACAAAGGCGCGGAATAGAGGTCCAGAAGCGGGAAATAGGCGATCAGCGTGGCGCGAAACACCGCCGCTGGCATCGGTTGGGCTGCAAAGAACGCCGCCACCGGCAGCCCGCCCATCCCCGGCGCATTGGCCAGGCCCGAGATCACGCCGGCAAGCCCGTTACCCGCCCCCCGCACCTCGGCCGCGAGCCGCCAGCCAGCGAGCAGCACACCGCACATCACCAGCACATAGCCCGAAACCACCGCCCGCGCCGTATCTTCACTGACCCCGGTCAGGATCCAAAGCCCGACCGGCAACCCGATCGCCGCCCCGCCCAAAAGCCACCAGACCCGCCGCCAATCCACATCCGGCCCAGCCCCCTTGGCGGCCTGCAGCGACATCACCGTTTCCAGGATGACGACCACCGCCACAAAGTTCAAAGGATTGGTCACCAGACTGCTGGAGGCGATCAGCAGCGCCGAAAAGCCAAAGCCGGAATAGCCGCGCACAAAGCCCGCGACCAGACAGGCAACCGCCAGCCACAGGACAGCCCATGGCCCAAGATCAAACGGCATGCCCGACCCAGCCCAAAAATTTTCGCCGAAAATTTTTGGGCTCCAGAACTTCGGGCTCCAGAGTGCGGAGAGATATCACCCAACCACCTGCGGCCGCATGTCCTCGCGGTTGATGCCCGCCACCGCCACCGGCTTTTTCATCGCGTCGCGGCGGAAGGGTTCGCCCAGCTCCTGGTTGATCATCGCCTCGATCAGGGTGGTCTTGCCGTGCTGCATCTGATCCTCGACCGCCTGACGCAGGGCGGCGGTCAACTCCTCCATCGTGCGGGCGACCACGCCTTGCAAGCCGCAGGCGCGCGCGATGGCGGCATAGCTGACACCCTCATCCAGTTCGGTGCCGACAAAGTTATCCTCGTACCAGAGGGTCGAATTGCGCTTTTCCGCGCCCCACTGGTAGTTGCGGAACACCACATGCGTCACCGCAGGCCATTCGGGGCGGCCAATGGCCGTCAGTTCGGTAACCGCGATGCCAAAGGCCCCGTCGCCGGAAAAGCCCACAACCGGCACATCGGGACAAGCGATCTTGGCGCCCACGACCGACGGCAGGCCGTAGCCGCAGGGACCGAACAGGCCGGGGGCCAGGTATTTGCGCCCCTCGTCAAAGCTGGGATAGGCGTTGCCGATGGCGCAGTTGTTGCCAATGTCGGAGGAGATGATCGCCTCACGCGGGAGCGCGCTTTGGATCGCGCGCCAGGCCATGCGGGGGCTCATCCACTCCGGCTTTGCCGCCCGCGCGCGCTGGTTCCAGCTGGTGCCCGGATCGTCGTCTTCGTGGTCCATCGAAGACAGTGCCTGCGCCCAGGCCGATTTCTTCTGCGAGATCAGCGCCTTGCGGTCAGCCCGACCAGCATCGCCTGCCGTACCGGACAACCGTGCCAGGATCGCTTCGGCGACTTTTTTCGCGTCGCCCACGATGCCCACCGACACCGGCTTGGTCAGGCCGATCCGGTTCGGGTTGATGTCGACCTGAATGATCTTTGCATCCTTCGGCCAATAGTCCAGGCCATAGCCGGGCAGCGTCGAGAACGGGTTCAGCCGGGTGCCCAGGGCCAGCACCACATCGGCCCCGGCAATCAGCTCCATCGCGGCTTTGGACCCGTTATAGCCCAAGGGCCCGGCAAAAAGGCGGTGCGTGCCGGGGAAAGCGTCGTTGTGCTGGTAGCCGACACAGACCGGCGCATCGAGCCGTTCGGCCAGCGCCATGCTGGCAGGAATGGCCCCGCCGATCACCACGCCAGCCCCGTTCAGGATCACCGGGAACTTCGCGCCCGACAGAAGTGCCGCCGCGGCCGAAATCGCCTCATCCCCGCCCGAGGGACGCTCAAACTCCACCACGGCAGGAAGGGCGATGTCGATGACTTGCGTCCAGTAATCGCGCGGCATGTTGATCTGCGCGGGCGCGGAATGGCGGCGAGCCTGCAGGATGCAGCGGTTCAACACCTCGGCCACGCGAGAGGGATCGCGCACCTCCTCCTGATAGCAGACCATGTCCTTGAAGAGCGCCATCTGTTCCACTTCCTGAAAGCCCCCCATGCCGATGGTCTTGTTGGCAGCCTGCGGGGTGACCAACAGCAGCGGTGTATGGTTCCAGTAGGCGGTCTTCACGGCTGTCACAAAGTTGGTGATGCCCGGCCCGTTCTGCGCGATCATCATGCACATCTTGCCCGACGCGCGGGTGAAGCCATCGGCCATCATCCCGCCCGACCCTTCATGCGCGCAGTCCCAAAAGGTGATGCCCGCCTTGGGAAAGATGTCGGAAATCGGCATGAAAGCCGAGCCGATGATCCCGAAAGCATGTTCGATCCCGTGCATCTGCAGGACTTTCACAAAGGCTTCCTCGGTGGTCATCTTCATCGCCGCTCTCCATGTGCCATTTGGCCCGATAAGGCCAGTTCTGCGCAACCTACCCCTGCGACGGGTCAGGCCTTAGGGCCAGTTGATCCGGCCCGATATGGCCAGAGAACGATCCTCGGGCGACTTCGTCTTCTGGTCGCGGGACAGCAGCGAGGAGTGACGAAGTCATCGACGAGCGATCGCCTTGGCGATACGCGCCACGCCTTCGGCAATGCGCTGCGGCGCGATGGACGAATAGGCCAGCCGGTAAAAGTTCCTTGGCCCCTCGCCCGCAAAGAACGCTCGCCCGGGCTCGATCAGCACCCCATCGGCGCGCAAGGCGAGGGCCAGCGCCTCGGTGTCCACGCCTTCGGGCGCGCGCATCCAGAAGCTTGATCCGCCAAAACCGCCCTGCCCCGCGACCGTCAACCCCTCGGTTGCAATCGCCTCGGCTAAAGCCTGACGGCGGCGGCGAAAGGCGCCCTTCATCCGGTTGATGAGCGCGTCATAATGCCCAAGCCCCAGGAAATAGGCCATCGTGCGCTGGATATGCCCCGGCGGGTGCTTCAGCATCAGCCCCCGCAAGGCCCGCGCCTCGGCAATAAACCCAGGCGGACCGACCAGATAGCCCAGCCGCAGCCCCGGAAACACCGATTTGGAAAAGGACCCGGCATAGATCACCCGCCCCCCCCGGTCGAGCGACTTTAGCGCCGGGGCCACGGGGTGCAGAAACGACATCTCGAATTCGTAATCATCCTCGACGATGATGAAACCCTGCCGCTCGGCGGCCTCCAACAGCGCCAACCGCTGGGCGACGGGCATGGTCGCATTGGTCGGGCATTGGTGTGACGGGGTGACAAAGACCACATCCGCCGCCAGGCCCGTTACCGGCAGCCCATCGGCATCGACATCCACCGCAACCGCCGTGGCCCCGACCGCGCCCACCACTGACCGCCAGCCGGGGTAGCCCGGGTTCTCCACCACCGCCCGCCGACCGGGACCAAGCAGCAGCGTCGCCACGATCCACAGCGCGTTCTGCGCGCCCAGGGTCAACAGCACCTCATCCTCACGCGCCGCAATCCCGCGCCGGGGAAGGATGGTGCGGAGAAGCTCCTGAATCAGCAGAGGATCGTCGCGTTCGTAGTAATCGGTGGTAAGGGCGGCGAAGTCACGCTTGCCCAACGCCCGCAGCGCGCATTGCCGCCAGTTCTGGTGGTCAAAGAGGGTCGGGTCCGCCTGCCCGTAGATGAAGGGATAGGGATAGCGGTCCCAGTCGGCCGGCCGCTCCACCCGGGCGAGGGCGCTGAACCGCCCGCCGGTCAGGGCACGGAAATCCACCGCCTCCTCGCGCGGCGGGCCTTCGGGAAGTTCGGTCGCAAGCGGCGCGTTCTGCGAGATGAAATACCCCGACCGCCCGGTGGAGGTCAGGTAGTCCGAGGCAACCAGATCGCTGTAAGCCAGGGTCACCGTGATCCGGCTGATCCCCAGATGCAGCGCGAGGCCCCTGGAAGACGGCATCCGCTGCCCCGGCCGAAACCGCCCCGCCAGCACGCCTTGCGCCACCATCCCCCGGATCTGCTGCTGCAGCGTGCCGGTGGCATCGGGGGAAAGGTAGAAGGCTTCGGGTGGGATGGTGGCCATGTGATACCAGGATCGGACGCGGGGTAAGTCCAGATGAAGGGGCGAAGCGGAGGGCAAAGTCAAGGAGACCCGTAGGTCGGGGCGCGCCCCGACTCTCTAATCCCAACCCCAAGCGCGCTACCCTCGTAGGGTGGGCAATCTGCCCACCACCCGCCAACCCAAGGGCAGCGCCCGTCCGCCGGGTGGGCGAGCAACCGCCCTTCTAGACGCTTTATGGTGCAACCCCTCCCGAAGACGTTCTGCAGGCCGACACAGCAAAGCGCCCGCCCGAGGGGGCGGACGGGCGCTGCCCTGCGGCGCAAGCGCCTTGATACCGGGCAATGTCTGATCAGTGACCCAGGCGACCGTATTGACGCCTGAGGTCCTTTGAGAGCTTAGCAGCCTGTACTTGGGCTTCGCTCTGTTTCTGCACGTCTGACTTCCGCTTCAATTCTTGCAAAAAAGCAAGTTCATCAGGCGTGGGCACTCCATCGTCATGCATCACCTAAACTCCTGTTGATAACGACCTAGTTGCCCGCGAGAAGATCGTTTAACTGAACTGCATTTCGTCCTATGCACTAAATTTAAAGGAGGTCCGGCAGCCGAGTAACTGAGCCTGCCCGGACCAAGGCCCCTACCCAAACACCCTTCCCAGCGCCGCATCAATCGCGTGGGTGATCGCATCGATATCATCCGCCGTAGCGATCAACGCTGGCGACAAACACAGCGTGTTGTTGAACCCGGGGACCGAGCGGTTCGTGGCCCCGATGATCACGCCTTGCGCCATGCAGTCGGCGACCACGGCCTGCACCTTTTTCTCATCGGCCGGCTCCCGCGTCGCACGATCCGCCACAAGTTCGGCCCCGCAGAAGAGGCCCTTGCCGCGCACCTCGCCGATGACCTTGTGCTTGTCCATCAGGGCCGCCAGGTTCCCGACCAGCCGGTCGCCCATGGCGAGCGTGTTGGCCAAAAGCCCCTCATCTTCGATGATCCGCATGTTTTCCAGCGCCGCCGCCGGGCCTGCCGTGCAGCCGCCGAAGGTGGAAATATCGCGGAAATAGCTCATCGGGTCGGTGGCATCGTCCTTGAACATGTCGAACACCGCTTCGGTCGTCACGGTGCAGGAGATCGCCGCATAGCCGGAGGCGACGCCCTTGGCCATCGTGACAAAATCCGGCTTCACCCCGTAGTGCTGGTAGCCAAACCAGACGCCAGTGCGGCCCACGCCACACACAACCTCATCAATGTGGAGCAGAATGTCGTACTTGCGGCAGATCTCCTGGACCCGTTCCCAGTACCCCACGGGTGGGACGATCACGCCGCCGCCTGCCGTCACGGGTTCCAGCACCAGGCAGCCCACGGTATCGGCCCCTTCGCGCAGGATCACCTCCTCAATCGCATCCGCCGCCCGCTCACCATAGTTCTCGACATCCCATTGCTTGCGGTATTCCAGGCAATGCGGCACCTCGACAAAGCCATCCGGGAACGGCCCATATTGGGCGTTGCGCTGCTTTTGGCCACCGCTGGCAAGGGCGGCAATGGTGGTGCCGTGATAGTCCCGCTCGCGGTACAGGATCTTCCACTTCTTCCCGCCATGGTGACGATGCGAGATCTGGCGCACCATCTTGTAGACCTTCTCGTTCGCCTCCGACCCCGAGTTGGAATAGTAGACGCGGCTAAGGCCCGGCATCTTTTCGATCAGCCGCTTGGCAAACACCGAGCCCGGGATCGACCCTGCCGCCCCGGCGAAATAGTTCATCTTGATCAGCTGGTCGCGCACCGCGTTGGCGATGCTCTCACGCCCGTAGCCGACGTTCACCGTCCAGACCCCGCCCGAGACGGCGTCGATATGCTCTTTGCCCTTGGCGTCCCAGACCCGCAGGCCCTTGCCCTCGACGATCACGCGGGGATCGACGGTTTCATACTGCTTGTGCTGTGAAAGATGGTGCCAGACATGGGCGCGGTCGGCCTCGACCACGGCCTCGATGTCGTTCAACCCGCTGAAGCCTTCCATGACGTATTCCCCTTCGACTGTTTCACCCAAGGTTATCCCGGTTTGTCCAAGGATAGATTAGGACCAGAAGCGGCTTTAGTCTATTGCCAGATTCCGCAGGCAACCCTGCGGCATGCCGCGCAGCTTGCGGCCGGGCGATCCGTGCTAGATCATCGCTTGGATAGGCAAGAGGTGCTGCGTGCTGGTGGTCAGAAATGTCGAAAAGGCCTATCCCAGCGCCGAAGGCCGGATCGCTGTGCTGGACGATGTCGACCTTGACCTTGCGGCCGGGACCAGCCTGGCGTTGACCGGAGAGTCAGGCAGCGGCAAAAGCACGCTTCTTCATCTGGTGGCCGGGCTGGACGCGGCTGACCGGGGCGACATCCGCGTGGCGGGTCTGTCGCTTGCCGGGATGAACGATGCCGCGCGGGCCCGGCTGCGGCGTGACCGGATCGGCCTGGTTTTTCAGCAGTTCAACCTGATCCCCTCGCTGGACGTAGCCGCGAATCTGGCGTTTCAGGCGCGGCTGGCCGGGCGGCACGACCGCGACTGGGCGCAGCACCTCGCGGCGGCCCTGGGGTTGACGCCGTTGCTGCGCCGGTATCCCGAACAGCTTTCCGGCGGCCAGCAACAGCGGGTTGCGATCGGGCGGGCCTTGGCCGCGCGCCCCGGGCTGATCCTGGCCGACGAGCCGACCGGCAACCTGGATGAAGCGACCGGTGACGCGGTGCTTGGCCTGATGCTGGACCTTGTGGCCCAGACCGGGGCCAGCCTGTTGATGGTCACCCATTCTGCGCGGCTGGCGGGCCGGCTGGACCGGCGTCTGCACCTGCGCGCGGGGCGTCTGGCGGTGCCGGCGTGACCCGAACCGCGCTGGTCACCCTTTGGTCGCATTGGGCGCGGCACCCGTTGCAACTGGCGATGCTTGTGTTGGGCCTGGCGCTTGCAACCGGGCTTTGGACCGGGGTGCAGGCGATCAATGCCGAGGCGCGGGTCGCCTATGACCGGGCGGCGGCTGTGCTGGGGCAAGACCGGCTGGACCGGATAAATCCAACCGACGGCACACTGACCCTGAGCGCGTTTGCAAACTTGCGGCGAGGGGGCTGGCCCGTGTCGCCGATACTGGAAGGGCAAGTGGGCGCCCTGCGCGTGCTGGGGGTAGAGCCCCTGACCCTCCCGCGTGAGGCTGCCCTGCCCGGCCTGCCCGGGGCTGGCTCTGCCGATCTGGGTGATTTTCTGGCCGGAAAACTAGTGTTTGTTGCCCCCGATGTGCCGCAGACCGAACCGGCGCTGGCAGGCCTGACGCTGATCGCCGCGCCCGACTTGCCGCCGATGACCGTGCTGGCCGATATCGGGCTGGCCGAGCGGCTTTTGACCCGCCCGGGCGAGATCACCGCCCTTTTGCTTGATCCGGGCCGGCCCCACCCCGATACCCTGCCGCCCGGGCTTCTGCTGCAACCGGCCTCTCCCGATCAGGGCGTTGCGCGGCTAACCGACAGCTTTCATCTGAACCTAACTGCCTTCGGCTTTCTGGCCTTTGCGGTTGGCATCTTCATTACCCACGCGGCGGTGGGCCTGGCCTTTGAACAGCGCCGTCCGATGCTTCGGACCTTGCGCGCGGTGGGGGTGCCGGCGCGCGCCCTTGGATGCCTGGTCCTGGTCGAGATGCTGGGCTTTGCCCTGATCGCTGGTCTGGCCGGGGTGGGGCTGGGGTCCCTCATGGCGGCAGCCCTGTTGCCGGATGTCGCGGCGACGCTGGGCGGGCTTTACGGGGCTGCAGTTCCAGGGACCCTGCACCTGCGCTTAGGCTGGGTGCTGGCGGGGTTGGGAATGGCGACCTTCGGCACGATGGTCGCGGCGGGTCAGGGGCTGTGGCAGGTCTGGCGGATGCCACCTCTGGCCAGTGCGGGGTTCCGGGCCTGGGGTGTAGCCTCGGGCCGGGCGCGAGGCTGGCAGGCGGGACTCGGTCTTGCGCTGCTTGCCGGGGCCGGCCTGATCCTTGCGTTCGGCGGCGGACTTTGGGCCGGCTTTGCGATGCTGGCCGCGCTGTTGCTGGGGGCGGCGCTGACGCTGCCAGCGCTTTTGGCCGCCGGACTGGCCGCCGCCAGCTGGGCTGCCAAAGGGCCGGTCGCCGTCTGGTTCTGGGCCGATGCCCGCCAGCAGTTACCGGGGCTGTCCCTGGCGCTGATGGCGCTTTTGCTGGCACTTGCGGCCAATATCGGCGTTGGTACCATGGTCGCCAGCTTTCGCAGCACCTTTACCGGCTGGCTGGACCAGCGCCTGGCCTCCGAGCTTTACCTGACCGCCGCCTCCCCCGATCAGGCCACGGCGCTGCAAGACTATCTGGCCGGAAAGGTCGATGCAGTATTACCGATCCTGTCCACCCCCCAGACCCTCATCGAACAACCGGGCGAGCTTTATGGCGTGGCCGACCATGCCACCTACCGCGAGAATTGGCCCTTGCTTGCGTCCAGCCCAAGGGTCTGGGACCAGGTCGCTGCAGGCAAAGGCGTGCTGATCAACGAACAACTTGCCCGGCGCGCGGATCTGGCGCTGGGCGCGACCCTGCCCCTGCCCGGTGGCGATCTGCCCGTGGTCGGGATCTATTCCGACTATGGCAACCCCTTCCCCCAGGCGATGATCGGGCTGGACAGCTTTCGCAGCCGCTTTCCAAAGATCGAGGGGCTGCGCTTTGCCCTGCGCCTGCCCCCGTCACAGGTTGCCGCGTTGGACGCCAAGTTGCGCGCGCAGTTCGACCTGGAGGATACCGCCTTGGTCGATCAGGCCGGGATCAAGGCCTTTTCGCTGCGGGTGTTCGAGCGCACCTTCGCCGTCACGGCAGCCCTGAACACGCTGACGCTGGCGGTGGCGGGGCTGGCGATGCTGGCCAGCCTGTTGACGCTCGCGGCGCTGCGGTTGCCGCAGCTGGCACCGGTCTGGGCGCTGGGGCTGACGCAACGCCAGCTTGCCGGGCTTGACCTGGGGCGGACGGTGGTGCTGGCCCTGATGACGGCGCTGGTGGCTTTGCCCTTGGGTCTTGCGCTGGCCTGGGTTCTGCTGGCGGTGGTGAATGTCGAGGCCTTCGGCTGGCGGCTGCCGATGCGGCTTTTCCCAAGGGACTGGCTGGCCCTGGTGGCGCTTGCAGCCGCTGCGGGCGGTGGTGCTGCGGTACTGCCGGCCTGGCACCTGACCCGGCGACCGCCGGCTGATCTGCTAAGGGTGTTTGCAAATGCGCGGTAAGCTTTTGATCCTGGCGCTCGGGGTCGCCACCACAGCCCTTGGACAGGGCTTTGCCGATCTTGGGGCGGATGGGGCAGGCTTTGCCACCCCCAACCCCGACCTCAGGATGATCTTCCCGGCCGATCACGCCGCCCACCCCGAATACCGCATCGAATGGTGGTACCTGACCGCCACCCTGACCGGGGCCGACGGTGCCGACTACGGCGTGCAATGGACGCTGTTTCGCACCGCCACCGCGCCTGATGACGCCGAAGGCTGGCAAAGCCCGCAACTGTGGATGGGTCACGCTGCTGCCACCTCGGCAACCGATCATTTCGTGGCCGAGCGTCTGGCCCGCGGCGGCACAGGTCAGGCGGGGGTGACGCTGGAGGGGGCCACCCCCTTCGAGGCCTGGATCGATGACTGGCAGATGCTGTCCACCGCCAAGGCCGAGGCTGACCCCCTGTCCCAGTTGCAACTGACCGCCAATGGCCCCGATTTCGCCTATGCGCTGGACTTGACCGCAACCGGCCCGCTGGTGCTGCACGGCGACCAGGGCTATTCGGTCAAATCCGCCTCGGGGCAGGCCAGCCGGTACTATTCGCAACCATTCTACAGCGTTACTGGCACGCTTGACCTGCCCGAAGGACCGGTTCAGGTCACCGGGCAGGCTTGGCTGGACCGGGAATGGTCCTCGCAGCCCCTGGCACCGGATCAAACCGGCTGGGACTGGTTCTCGCTGGCCTTTGACAGTGGCGAGCGGCTGATGGGGTTCCGTTTGCGCGACGCCGGGACTGGCTTCATCTCGGGCACCTGGATCGCGGCGGATGGCACCGCAACCCCGCTGCAGCCAGGGGCGCTTGGCGTGGCCCCGGTGGGCCATGCCACGGTGGCGGGGCGCGAGGTGCCGGTGGACTGGCAACTGACCCTGCCCGAGCGTGACCTCGATGTGACCCTGACCGCGCTGAACCCAGGGGCCTGGATGGCAACCTCGATCCCCTATTGGGAGGGGCCGATCCGCATCACCGGCAGCCATGCCGGGCGCGGGTACCTAGAGATGACCGGCTACTGATCTTCCCCTTGCAGGCAGCGGCGGCATCCGCTATCCCCAGCCCAGACTTTTCGGCGGGTTGGCGGAGAGGTTACGCAGCGGATTGCAAATCCGTGAAGATCGGTTCGATTCCGATACCCGCCTCCAGACACCTGGTCCGGTGTCAAGGTCAGCCGATCTCTTCAACCACCATCAGATCGCGCAGGGCGGCACCTTTGGCATGGGCCAGCGCCGCCTGATATTCTGGCGAATTGTAACACTCAACCGCCTGCTCCAGGCTGGGAAAGCGGGCGACGACGTTGCGGGGCCGGTCGGCGCCTTCCAGCTGCACATAGCGACCGCCGCGGGCCAGAAACACGCCGCCATGCGCCTGGATGGCCGCCGTGGCCCCGTTGGCATAGCGGGCATAGGCCTCGGCGTCGGTGACGGTGACATGCGCGATCCAGAGGGCGGTTATCATCTTACGCCCCCAGCGCGGCTTCGGCCGCCATGATCGCGGCATCCGCCAGGGCGATATCTGCCCCCCCGGCCTGCGCGAGGTCGGGACGCCCGCCGCCGCCCTTGCCACCCATCGCCTCGGCTGCCGCGCGGGCCAGCGTTACCGCCGACACCCGGTCAGTCAGATCGGCCGTCACCCCTGCTGCCACCGCCGGTTTGCCCCCGGTATCGGCGATGACCAGCACCGCGCCCGACCCAAGCCGCGCCTTCATTTCGTCGATCAGGGCGGGCAGATCCTTGCCCGAAACCCCGGTCAGCACCTGGGCGAGGAACTTTACCCCGTTGATATCCTTGGCTTCCGGGCCACCCGCCTTGCCGCCCATCGCCAGGTCCCGGCGCAGTTGCGCCACTTCGTTCATGAGCGCCTTGCGGTCGTCGAACAAGGTCTTGATCCGGTCGGCCAATTCCGAAACCGGGGCCTTCACGATGGCGGCAATATCGGCCAGCCGCGCGTCTTGCTGGCGCAGATGGTCAAGGGCTGCCTGCCCGGTCAACGCCTCGATCCGCCGGACCCCGGCGGACGAGGCACTGTCGCCCAAGATCACCATCGCCCCGATATCGCCAGTGCGCGCGACATGGGTGCCGCCGCAAAGTTCCAGGCTGTAGGTATTGCCCGCAGCCCCCTTGCCCGAGCCATCGAGCTGGCCCATCGACACAACCCGCACCTCATCGCCGTATTTCTCACCGAACAGGGCCTGCGCCCCGATCGCGCGGGCATCGTCGGGGGTCATGATCCGGGTGTCCACCGGGCTGTTCTGGCGGATGAAGGCGTTCACCTCACCCTCAACCGTGGCCAGATCGGCGGGGGAAATCGCCTGCCCATGGCTGAAGTCAAAGCGCATCCGTTCCGCCGCGTTCAGGGACCCGCGTTGCGCCACATGGTCGCCCAGGGTCCGGCGCAACGCCTCGTGGAGCAAATGCGTCGCCGAGTGGTTGGCGCGGATCTGGCCACGGCGGGCGTGGCTGACCTCCAGCTTGGCGGGCTGGGCGGCGGTCAAGACCCCCTCAACCACCTGGGCGATATGCAGGAACACCCCGGCGGCTTTCTTGACATCGGTAACCTCGGCGAGGCCGGTTGCGGTGCGGACCCAGCCGGTATCGCCGACCTGGCCGCCGCTTTCGGCATAAAATGGCGTCTGGTTCACGACGATCTGCACGGTCTGGCCGACGCCCGCCTGCCCGACCGCCGCCCCGTCCTGCACGAGGGCGGTGATCACCCCTTCGGCGGTTTCCGTGTCATAGCCCAGAAATTCGGTCGCCCCATGTTCCTGTGCCAGGTCAAACCAGATCTTGGCATCGCCTGCCGCCCCGGTCCCCGACCAGGCCGCGCGGGCCTTTTGTTTCTGGTCGGCCATCGCGGCATCAAAGCCCTCAACATCCACCGCGCGGCCCTGTTCGCGCATCGCGTCCTGCGTCAGGTCCAAGGGGAAGCCGTAGGTGTCGTAAAGCTTGAACGCCGCCGCCCCCGGCAGGGCTGCCCCCTCGCCCAGGCGCGAGACCTCATCCTCCAAGAGGCGCAAGCCGCGGTCGAGCGTCTGCTTGAAGCGGGTTTCCTCCAGCCGCAGGGTTTCCTCGATCAGGGATTGGCCGCGCGCAAGCTCTGGGTAGGCCCCGCCCATCTGCCGCACGAGGGCGGGCACCAGCCGGTGCATCACCGGTTCCACCGCGCCCAGCATATGAGCATGGCGCATCGCGCGGCGCATGATCCGGCGCAGCACATAGCCCCGCCCTTCGTTCGAGGGCATCACCCCATCCGCGATCAGGAACGAGGTGGAGCGCAGGTGGTCGGCAATCACCCTGTGGCTGGTCTTGCCCGGACCGTCGGGATCGGAACTGGTGGCATGGGCCGAGGCCTCGATCAGGCTGCGCATCAGGTCGGTGTCGTAGTTGTCGTGCTTGCCCTGCAATAGGGCCCCAATCCGCTCCAGCCCCATGCCGGTGTCGATCGACTGCATGTCGAGCGGGCGCAGGCTGCCGTCCGCGAACTGCTCGTTCTGCATGAAGACGTTGTTCCAGATCTCGATGAAGCGGTCGCCGTCCTGGTCTGCGCTGCCGGGCGGGCCACCCCAGATATGGGGGCCGTGGTCATAGAAAATCTCGGTGCAGGGGCCGCAGGGGCCGGTCGGACCCATGCGCCAGAAATTGTCGTCATTGTCGATGCGGATGATCCGGGATTCGGGCAGGCCTGCGACCTTTTTCCAGATCGCTGCCGCTTCATCATCGGTGTGATAGACGGTGACCAGCAGCTTTTCGGGGTTCAGGCCAAAGTCCTTGGTAAGCAGCTCCCACGCAAAAGCAATCGCCTGATCCTTGAAATAATCGCCAAAGCTGAAATTGCCCAGCATTTCAAAGAACGTATGGTGCCGGGCCGTGTAGCCCACATTGTCAAGGTCGTTGTGCTTGCCGCCCGCGCGCACGCATTTCTGCGCCGTGGTGGCGCGGACGTAATCCCGCGTCTCGACCCCGGTGAACAGGTTCTTGAACTGCACCATGCCCGAGTTGGCGAACATCAGCGTCGGGTCGTTCCGCGGCACGAGGGGGGAGCTCTCCACCACCCGGTGGCCATTGCGGCGGAAAAACTCAAGATAGGTGGAGCGGATGTCGTTCAGCGAGGCCATGTCGGGGCTTGTCCTTCGGGCGGGGGCAGGGTCGCTTTCGATGTAGCCGCGCCGGGCGGGGCTGTCCACCATTCCCGTTGTGCCCCGTCACGCCCCGCGCAGCACCCGGACCGGATCGCCAAGCCGGATCACGCCGTCCTGTTCCACGCTGCACAAGACCCCCCGCAGCCGCAGATGCCGGTGTTCGGGCGCGCGCACCCAGTCATAGGCAGCCGCGCCGTAGCGGACCTTCCACTTGGCGCAGCCGTCGTTGAACACCTCCGATACCCGCAGCACAGCACTGCCGACGCTGATCAATTGCCCCTCGGGCAGGTTGCCCTCGCTGGTATCAAGATCGGCCACGAAGGTGTCGCCGGGATGCACCGTGTTCACCCGGTCGCGCCAGACCAGATCCAGCACCCGGCGCGGCAGGATCGACACCTGGATGCCGGGATGGCCGGTTCCGTCTGCAAGCTTCAGCCAGGGTGCGGTGCCCCAGCGTTCGCCGGGGATACCATTGGCACGGGTTACGGTAAGGTCCTCAACGAAACGACGCTCGCCGTAGCCGGGGCGAAAGCACAGCATCTCGACCGGGCTACCGGTCTTTGGTGCCTGCAGCACCCCGGACAGTGCGGCGTTCAGATCATCTGCCGTGACCGCTTGGATCAATCGTCCAGAACCTCAGCCTCGTCACTGGTGATGCCGAATTCCAGCCCGTTGGCAGCGCGGATCTTGTCCTCCAGCGCCATTGCGACCGACGGGTTCTGCTTGAGGAACAGCTTGGCGTTTTCGCGGCCCTGCCCGATGCGTTCATCACCATAGGAATACCAAGAGCCCGACTTTTCGACCACGCCAGCCTTGACGCCAATATCGATCAATTCGCCGGTCTTGGAGATACCTTCGCCATACATGATGTCGAATTCGACCTGCTTGAAGGGGGGCGCGACCTTGTTCTTGACCACCTTCACCCGCGTCGTATTGCCGACGACATCATCCTTTTCCTTGATCGAGCCGATGCGGCGGATGTCCAGGCGCACGGATGCGTAAAACTTGAGCGCATTGCCACCCGTGGTGGTTTCAGGGCTGCCGAACATCACGCCGATCTTCATGCGGATCTGGTTGATGAAGATCACCATGCAGTTTGACCGGCCGATGCTGGCGGTCAACTTGCGCATGGCCTGGCTCATCAGGCGGGCCTGAGATCCCATCTGCATGTCGCCCATGTCGCCCTCAATCTCGGACTTCGGGACCAGGGCGGCGACAGAGTCCACAACCACCAGGCTGACCGCACCGGACCGCACCAGGGTATCGACAATTTCCAAAGCCTGTTCGCCGGTGTCAGGCTGGCTGATCAACAGCTCATCCAGGTTTACCCCAAGCTTTTTCGCGTATTGCGGGTCAAGCGCGTGTTCGGCATCGACAAAGGCGCAGACGCCGCCCTTTTTCTGCGCTTCGGCCACGACATGCAGCGTCAGCGTGGTTTTGCCCGAGGATTCCGGCCCGTAAATCTCGATGATGCGGCCCTGCGGCAAGCCGCCGATGCCCAAGGCGATGTCGAGCCCCAGCGATCCGGTCGAGGTTGCCTCGATATCCATGGCAGGGCTGTCGGCCCCAAGCTTCATGATCGAACCCTTGCCGAACTGCCGTTCGATCTGCGCCAGCGCGCTTTCCAGAGCCTTCGCCTTGTCCATGTCACGCTTCCCGTTGAAATCGAGGAGATTTGCCGCAGCCATCCGTTACCCTTCCTTATTTCACAGCCACCTTCGGGCGGCAATCCTGACAAATGTTCGCTTATCGTTCCTGTCGTTATGAGATCAAAGCGCGAACATATCAACCACTTTCTCGCAGTCTCAGCTTTTGCGCGGATTGGTTAAGGGATAGTTTATGGCCAAGGCCGAAACCCCGCGCAAAGCCGGATCGGACCGAAAAAGGGGGCAGGATGCTGGTGTTCTGGGACCAAAGGCTGGCCTTTCTGGCCACGCCGAAGACGGGATCAACGGCGATTGCGGCCGCGCTCGAATCGCTTGCGGCGGTGTCGGTGCAGCGTCCGCCGCTGTTGAAGCACACCAAGGTCCACAGCTATCGGCGCTTTGTCGGGCCTTATCTGGAAGCCGCCTCCAAGGACAGCTTCACGCTGGTCGCCCTGATGCGCGAACCGCGCGATTGGCTGGGCTCGTGGTACCGGTTTCGCCAGCGCGACGGCACCCAGCCGGCCAATTCGACCCGGGGGATCAGCTTTGACGACTTTGTGCAGGCCTGGTGCAGCGACCCGCGTCCCGCCTTCGCCGATGTCGGCAGCCAGGCGCAGTTCCTGCGTCCACGGCAGGGGGCGGGGGTGGACCGGCTGTTTCGCTATGAAAAGATCGACACGTTCGTAGCCTTTCTGGAGGACCGGCTTGACTGTGAGATCATCCTGCCGCGACTCAATGTTTCACCCGAAGGGGCAACCGACCTTTCCGCAGCGACCGAAGGCCTGCTGCACACCACAGCGGCCGAGGATTTTGCGCTTTATCAGGGCCTCGTTGCGGCAGAAGGCTAAGCAATCAGCCACCCTCTGGGCGGGAAACACATGACAGAGACCGACAATGGGGCTAAAAGACAGCCATGAGGCAAGGGGCAAAGACCCCGGAAACAAAGGGCGGACACATGACCGATTTCATCACGACACGGCGCGGGCTGATGCTGGGGGGCGCTGCGGCCTTCCTTGCTGCCTGCAACAACGGCATCGGCTCGAACGGCGGCGCGCAGATCGACGCGCGGGTTGACGCGACGCAAAGCTTTCTCTTCAGCCGCTACCCCGGCACCTCGGACCTCGCCAGCCGGGCCTCGGGCATCCTTTACATGCCCTTGATGACCGAGGCGGGCTTTGGCATCGGCGGGGCCTTCGGACGCGGGGCCTTGCGGATCGGCGGGGCGACGGTCGACTATTACTCTGCCGCCAAGGGGTCTTTCGGGTTCCAGATCGGCGCGCAGCAATATGCCCATGCTCTCTTTTTCATGACTGCCGAGGCGCTGGAAGGCTTCCGTCGCTCTTCCGGCTGGGCCGCGAGCGGCGACATCCGCTATGCCACGCCCGAGTCGGGTGCCAGCATCGGCAAGGAAACCACCGAGCTTGACCCCGTCATCGCCCTCGTCTTCGGCCAGCAGGGCCTGATCGCCGGTGCGACGCTGAGCGGGGTGAAGTATACCCGGATCATTCCGTAAGGGGCGGGGGCGGCAGCCCCCGTTATTCGGGCCCGTTATTCAGGAAGAAACCCCAGGTCGAAAACCATCGGTCGCAGCTTTTGACCAAGGCCAGCGTAAGCTTCCTTGAAAGGCGCAAAATCGGTGATTTCGACATCGCCATAGGCGTCAAGGGCGTTGCGCACCTGGTACCAACCGGCATCCGCGCGGTTCAGTTTGTATTGCTCGCGGATCTTGTTGGGAAAGCTGGTCGCGTGAAAGCGCTGGAACAGCTTGCGCCCCTCGTCCAGCACGGCTGTTGCCTCGGCTGAGAACACCATGCCTGCAATGTAACGCGCCATGAAATCGCTCTCAAACCGCTTTGCGCCAACTTCGGCCTCGGTAAAGGGGATGAAGTGATTGACCAGCGACCAGTCCTGATCATTCCAGCGCAGCCCATCGGCCCCGGCGGTCAGATTGCTGCCGTTGAACAGCATCCAGACCAGGCAATCGGATTTGAAGGCGTCGGTCAGCGGCTGCGAGGGTTGCAGGAACTGATCGCGGTCGTTGAGCCATGTGGGTTTGATGAGGCGGCGGACGGAAAAGACGATGGCGGCTTGCCAGAGGTTTTCGGGGGTCAGATAGACTCCACCTCCGTTGCCGCCAGTGTAAATCGAAGATGTAATCAGTGTCTCAGTGCCAGAGTGCTGAAGGTCATTGTTGCTGGCATAAAGGTAGCCCAAAGCACCGTTGCACCAGAGTTTTTTCGGTGGATTCTTCGAAAGAGTGAATGCACTGGACAGTGGAAGGGCCAAGTCGCCCGTAGCCTTGGGCGGAGCTATCCACGCATTTAGAAACGTTGATGCTTGACGAACAGAGAAAGTCTTTTGGGCGACTAGGTTACCTTTTCGGTCCAGCGAGTCAGTTGTTATGTCGCCGATCGGCTCTTTGACAGTTTGGTCCCATATCAGGAAGCCGATCGGAAAATCGCCTTTCAATTCGAAAGCGCGGCTATGTACTGTAAAGCCGCCTAGATATTTCGCTTTCCAGAGGTTTCGAAAAGCCTCGAAATTTGGCGCGTTGACGTATTTTAGCTTGCTGAAAATAGCCAGTCTAGCGATAGGCAATTCCTCGCGGATGCGGATAAGGAACTGAACGAACAACTCTTTGCTTGCAAAGCCCAGATTCAACTCACGCATCCAGGTGTTGATGCGGGTTTTCTCAACCCCGACCTTGTTTTCGTCACCCTTGCCGATGCCCGACCCGGTTTCGGCATAAGGCGGATTGATCAGCACCAGGATCGGCTTGGCGCCCGCTTTCCCCGCTTTCGCATCGGCAATCGCCTGCCGCAGCGCCTTTGGCAGCTTGCCCGACAGGTCGTAATCAATCTGGCCGAAATCGGTCACATCGTCGTTCAGGTAATCATACTGGAAAATATCGGCCCCGGCAAAAGCGGGGTTGCTGCACATGATCGTCACGTCTTCCTGATCCAGCGTGGACATATAGACATTGCGCAGATTGCTGTGCTTGGCTTCCAGATTGCCGACACCGGCGCACATATCCCAGACGATGTATTTCTGCTGCCAATCCGCCCCCAGGGTCGCCGCCAACTGGTCATATGCTTTGTCCACGATGTGCAAGGGCGTGTAGAACGCGCCCTTGAACTTCTGGTCGTCCATCGGCAGCAGGCTGTCGCGCCGTTCCAGCAGATAGTGCCGATGTTTCTGTTCCGGCGGGCGGTGGTAGATGTTCCAGAAATTGCGATAGCCGCGTTCGCTGGCGAGTTCGAATTCCTTGCCCCCCAAAAGGAAAACCGGCTTGTCGCCGCTGAACAGCAACCGGGCGGGCAGGTTGCGCATCGCCTCATTATGCCCGTCATGCATGATGTCGGCAAAAAACAGCACCGCGTAATCGGCTGGGTCCGTCACCCCCAATTCGACGCCAACCATCGCCACCCATTTGTCGAACACCTGCCGCAGATTGTCGGGCGTGATCGGGGTGCGGATGATTCGCCCCTCACCAATGGCGTCCTTTGCCGCCTTGATGAATTCCTTCTCATAGCCGTCGATCCGGTAAAGCACAAACTGCGTGTCGATGTAGGGGGCAATCTGGGCCGCAAGGGCGTTATCGGCCATCGACCCCGATTTTGGCCAGGTGATGGCGTCATTATCCAATATGGGCATGGCGTGCCAGGTTTCCAGCAAAGCCGCCTTTTCACGGTCAATCACACATAGAAAGCCGGGAATCGCCTCTCCCCTTTTCCGGGCGGCGTGGACGTAGGACAGCAACTGCGCAAACATCGAGAGCGGCGGGGTCGGTGTTTCCTTCGCCTCAAACCAGATTTCGGGGGTCTGGATATCGACGAGGCCCTTGAACACACCCTTAAGGCCCAGCGCCTTGATATAGGCGTCCTTGACGTCCTCTTCGGTTCGGGCGCGTTGCAGGTCTTCGATGAGGGTCAAGCGGGGCTCCGGGAAAAATGATGTCGGGAAAGTTGGATGGTCGAGGTCGGCTTACTTCAACCGCCGGATCAAACTCGACGTATCCCCCCTGCCCCCGCCCATCAGCTGCACGTCCTTGTAGAACTGGTCTACCAGCGCGGTCACCGGCAGGCGCGCGCCGATCTCGTTGGCGGTATCGAGGCAAATGCCAAGGTCCTTCCTCATCCAGTCCACCGCAAAGCCGAAGTCGAACTGGTCCGCCAGCATGGTCTTGTGGCGGTTCGCCATCTGCCATGACCCGGCGGCACCAAGGCTGATCACCTCGACCACCTTTTCACCATCGAGACCCGCCTTCTGGCCAAAGGCCAAAGCCTCCGCCAGCCCCTGCATCAGGCCCGCGATGCAGATCTGGTTCATCATCTTGGCAAGCTGGCCCGCCCCGCTGTCCCCGATCCGCCGACAAATGCGGGCGTAGGCGGCCATCACCGGCTCGGCCCGCGCATAGTCCGAAGGATCGCCGCCGCACATGATGGATAGCTGGCCGTTTTCCGCCCCCGCCTGGCCCCCCGAGACCGGGGCATCGACAAAGGCCAGACCTGCGCCCAAGGCCACATCGGCAAGCACTTTCGTCACCTTGGCAGACACCGTGGTGTGATCGACAAAGACCGCGCCCTTGGCCATCCCGGCAAAAGCCCCATCCGCCCCAAGACAGACCGCGCGCAGGTCGTCGTCATTGCCGACGCAGGCCATCACGAAATCGGCCCCCATCGCCGCCTCTCGCGGGGTGGCGGCACTTTGGCCCGCATGTTTCGCAACCCAGGCCGCCGCCTTGGCCGGACTGCGATTGTAGACCGTCACCGCATGCCCCTTGGCCGCCAGATGCCCGGCCATCGGAAAGCCCATCACCCCCAGCCCCAGAAACGCAACTTTCGCCATCACCATTCCCCCGATCATTGCCCTTTCGGGCCTGATCGACTAGGACCTGAAGGACGCGCTGCCGTCAAGAACAGGCCCCCGATGCTCACCACCTTTCGCTGGCTGATCCGCCTTTTGACCGCCGCAATCGGTCTTGGTCTGCTGGCCCTTTTGCTGACCTATTACATCCTGTCGCGGTCGCTGGTCGACTATTCGGAAGACTTCACTTTGCACGGGATCACCGCCGAGGTGGAGATCGTGCGCAACAACAACAACGTGCCGCATATCTTCGGTTCGACCGACGCCGATGTGTATTTTGCCCTTGGCTTTGCCCATGCGCAGGACCGGCTGTGGCAGATGACGATGCTGCGACGGACCGCGCAGGGACGGCTTTCGGAATCTTTTGGTGAGGCCACGGTCGGGGTGGATGAGCTGATGCGGCGGCTTGACATCTACGGGCTGTCGCTGGCCTCGGTCGAGGCGCAGGACGCGGCCACCAGGGCAGCACTTGAGGCCTATTCGGCCGGGGTCAACGCCTGGATCGGCGAAGTCGGCACCGGGGCGCGGGGGCGCGGCGCGCCCGAGTTCTTTCTGTTCTCCAGCGAGATCGCTGCCTGGGCGCCGGCGGATTCGATCGCCATCCTAAAGCTTATGGCGCTGCAACTTAGCGGATCTCTGCAAAATGAGGTGCTTCGGGCGCGCACCTCGCTTTTGCTGCCGCCTGAACGGCTGGCCGACATCTTGCCGGATGATCCGGGCGAAGGCGTGGCAGCCCTGCCGGACTACGCGGCGCTGATGCCCGGGGTTACGCCAAGCTTTCAGCCGCTCGACTTTGCCCTTGGGCCGCTGTCACCGGTCGCGGCGCCCGGCATGGCGGGGGCGTCGAACGCCTGGGCTGCAATGCCGGCCCGGTCGGCGGCAGGGGGCAGCCTTTTGGCCAACGACCCGCATCTGGACCTGACCGCGCCGACCATCTGGTATCTGGCGCGGCTTGACCTGCGGTCGGGCGCGGTGATCGGCGGCACGATCCCTGGCGTGCCGGCGGTGCTGATCGGCCGGTCCGAGCGGCTGGGCTGGGGGCTGACCACCGCCTATCTGGACGATCAGGACCTGCTGATCGAAGAGCTGAACCCCAACAACCCCGAGGAATACCGCACCCCCGAGGGGTGGACGCCGTTTGAAAGCCGCCAGTCGATCATCACGGTGGCTGATGCAGCCCCGGTCACGCTGACCCTGCGCTGGTCGAAACACGGCCCGATTCTGCCCGGCAGTCAGTTCGACCTTGCCTCCATCACCCCCGAGGGTCATGTCGCGGCACTCAGCTGGACGGCGCTGAGCGCGGCAGATACCTCGATCACCGCCGCCCTGCGACTGATGATGGCGCAGGATATTCCCCAAGCGCTAGAGGCCGGGCGGCTGGTTGTGGCACCGGCGCAGAACCTGATGCTGGCCGATACCGAAGGCATCGCGTTGCAGATGGTCGGGGCAATGCCTGCCCGCGACGCCGCACACCCTTCGATGGGACGGCTGCCGGTGCTGGCCAGCGACCCCGCCGCCGGATTCCGCGGCCTGTTGCCCTATGAGGTAAACCCGCGCTTCGTGAACCCGGCCTCGGGGCTTTTGGGAAATACCAACAACAAGACGGTGGACAGGCCCTTTCCAGAACATGTGACCTTCGACTGGGGCGACACCCAGCGCATCCAGCGCTGGCTTGCCCTGATGCGCGCGCGCGAGGTGCATACCCGCGAAAGCTTTATCGAAGCGCAGCTGGACACCGTGAATCCCACCGCGCGGGCGCTGCTGCCGCTGATCGGCGGCGATCTTTGGTTCACCGGCGAGGCCGCCCCCGAGGGCACGCCCGAACGGCTGCGGCAGCGGGCCTTGTTGCTGTTGGCCGAATGGAACGGCGAAATGAACGAACACCTGCCCGAGCCCTTGATCGCCGAGGCCTGGCTGGCCGCGCTGATGGACCGGCTGATCCGGGACGAGCTTGGGGCCCTGGCCGACAGCTATACCCAGATCTCGCCGGTGTTCATCGAACGGGTCTACCGCGACATCGGCGGGGCTGCGGTCTGGTGCGACGTGATACAGTCTGCCGCTGTGGAAAGCTGCAACGACCTGGCGCGGACCGCGCTTGACGACGCCCTGCTCAACCTGACCGAGCGCTACGGTGACGACATCGAAAGCTGGCGCTGGGGCGATGCGCATCAGGCGGTGCACGACCACCCGGTGCTGGGCGACGTGCCCGGTCTGCGGTATTTCGTGAACATCTTTCAGTCCACCAGCGGCGGCAGCGATACGCTGATGCGCGGCGTCACCCGCGGCACCGGCGATGAGCCGTTCCAGAACGTCCATTCGGCGGGCTATCGTGGGGTCTACGATTTTGCCGATCCAGACAGTTCGGTCTTCGTCACCGCAACCGGACAGTCCGGCCACCCGATGAGCCGCCACTACGATGATCTGGGCGAGCTGTGGCGGCGCGGTGAGTATATCCCGATGTCGCTTGACCCCGAACTGGCACGTGCGGCGGCGGCCGGGATCATGGTTTTGCGACCGGCCGAATGATCCTGCGCACCGAACGGTTGATCCTGCGGCGGGCAAGGCTGGATGATCTGGCCGACCTGCACCGGGTGCTGTCGCATCCGGCAGTCATGCGCTATTGGGCAACGCCCGAGCATGAAACGCTGGCGGAAAGCCGCGCCTTTCTGAAGGCCATGATCGAGGCCGGGCCCGAGACCGATGATTTTGTCATCGAACGCGACGGCCAGGTCATCGGCAAGGCAGGGGCGTGGCGGTTGCCAGAGCTTGGCTACCTGATACACCCCGATCACTGGCGCAAAGGATTGGGGCGCGAGGCGTTGACCGCAGTCATCACGCATCTTTTTGCGACGCATGACGTGGCAGCCCTGACCGCCGACGTCGACCCCCGGAACGTTGCTTCCCTGCGCCTGCTGGAAGGCTTGGGTTTTGTGGAAACCGGGCGGGCAGAAAAGACGATCCGGTGGCGTGATGAGTGGAGCGACAGCATCTACTGCGCCCTGCCGCGGCCAAGATAGCCGGCTGTCGTCCCCTGCCCCGGCGGTTTCGATGCGGAGCGCGTTCCGCGCAGGTTTTCCAGTCGCCTCTGGCGGGGTACTTTCGAACGAGAGAATGCGCAGGTGCGTCAGAGGTCGCGGAAGCGTTGTTCCTGACGCGCCGTCCAGCGGACAGTCAGATGGTAGCCGTCCTCGCCTTCCGCCTCGGACATGACGAGGCCCTCCTTGTGAAGCCAGGCGCGTCTGCGGCCCTCGGCGAACGGAAGGGTCAGCGTCTGGTCGGTCCTGGCTTCGTCAAACGCCTGACTGATCGCGGCACGGAGTGGTTCCAACCCCTCACCCGTCAGGGCCGAGATCGGGAAGACCCGGGCGTGTCCGGCTACTTGGGCCGCAAGGGCGGCGCGGGAGGAGCAGTCGACAAGATCAAGCTTGTTCCAGACCTCGATCAGCGGCACTTCGGGCTTGACACCCAGCGCGGTCAGGATGTCGGCCACGTCCTGGGCCTGTTCGGCGCTTTCGGGGTGGCTGATGTCGCGGACATGCAGGATCAGGTCCGCCTCCAGCACCTCTTCCAGGGTGGCGCGAAAGGCGGCGACAAGCTGGGTGGGAAGGTCAGAGATGAAGCCCACGGTGTCCGACGCAATGATCTTGCGCCCCGCCCCACCGGCGTCGGACGGCAAAGTGATCGCGCGCATGGTTGGGTCCAGCGTGGCAAAGAGCATGTCCTTGGCCAGCACGTCCGCCCCGGTCATCCGGTTGAAAAGGGTCGACTTGCCGGCGTTTGTATAGCCGACGAGTGCCACCAGCGGGAACGGCACCTTGCGGCGCGAGGCGCGGTGCAACTCGCGGGTTTTCACCACACGGTCCAACTGCCGCTTGAGCCGGATCACCTGATCGTCGATGGCGCGGCGGTCGGCTTCCAGCTGGGTTTCCCCCGGCCCGCCGACAAAGCCAAAACCGCCGCGCTGGCGTTCAAGGTGGGTCCAGGCGCGGACCAGCCGCGTGCGCTGATAGCTTAGCGCGGCAAGTTCGACCTGCAGCACGCCTTCGCGGGTCCGGGCGCGATCGGCAAAGATCTCCAGAATAAGCGCGGTGCGGTCGAGCAATTTGACGCCCCAGGCTTTTTCCAGATTGCGCTGCTGCACCGGCGAAACCGTGCCATCGACCAGCACCAGGTCGATCTCGTCGGCCTTGAAGCGGGCACGCAGGTCCTCGACCGTGCCTGAGCCAAGCAGTGTTGCGGGATTGCTGCGCGCCAGCCGCACCACCTCGCTGCCGCGCAGGTCCAGTTCAGGCAAGGCCGAGGCCAGCGCCACCGCTTCAGCAAGGCCATGTTCGGGCAATCGCCGGGCGGCCTTTGCCTTCAGGGCCGGATGCAGAACATAGGTTCGGGTCGGCCTGATGGCGGTGTCACGCAGGCGCGTGCCGTCCCGCTCGGCAAAAAGGTCACCCTCGGCAAGCAAGGGATCGTCGGTCAATCTTCGCCTTCGTAAAGGCTGATAGGCGCGCCTGGCATGATGGTGGAAATCGCGTGCTTGTACACCAGTTGCGACTGCCCGTCGCGGCGCAACAGCACGCAGAAGTTGTCAAACCAGGTGATGACGCCCTGCAGCTTGACGCCGTTGATCAGAAAGATCGTGACGGGAACTTTTGCCTTCCGCACATGGTTCAGGAAGGCATCTTGCAGGTTTTGCTTGTCGGCGGCCATTGTTTTTGCCTTGTTTTTCTATCGCTTCGGTGTCGTGTCCGTGCAAGGTCCAGCCAGAACGCGCAAAAGGACCGGCTGGAAGCTGCCCGGCGCAAAGTATGAAGCGGCTTGGGCGGAGATTCCAGAGCAAAAGCAACGCACAGGCGCGGCAGCCTGGTAGGGCCTAACGCCGCCCCCGCCCGGGCATCAGAAAGGCCAGCAGGGCGAAGGTCTCGACCCGGCCCAGAATCATCGCCAGACCCAGGCCCAGCTTAACCGGGCTGATCAGATCGCTGTAAAGGATCGGGTCTGCGGCACCCAGATCGGCCAGTTGGCCGGTGGTGGTCAGCGCGGCGACTGCCAGAACCAGCGCCGTGTCGAAACCGACCCCGTACAGGGTCAGGACCCCGACCAGAACCGCAAGACTGACCGCAAACAGCATGAAGAAAACCCAGGCCAATTGCGCGCCGTCCTGGACCATGCGCCGCCCATCCGGGCCACCGCCGCTCACCGAACTGGGGTGGATGATGCGTTCTAGCTCGCGGCCGCCGTGGCGCAGCAAGGCGTGGATGCGCAACAGCTTGACCCCCCCTGCCGTCGTGGCAACGCCCCCGCCAAGGATGGCAAGGCCAAGCAAAAGCATTCCCGGCGTGCCGATGCCAGACCAGTCGGTCGCAGTTTTCCAGTCGGACGAGACGTAGCCGGTGGTGGTCAGAAACGACGCTGCGGTGAACAGCCCGCCCCAAAGCGCAGCCAGGGCCTTGCCGATGTTGTCCGGATCGGCGGTCTGTTCCGCCACCAGCCAGTGGCGCAAGAACAGCACCATCAGGACCAGCCCAAGGATCTGCACCGCCAGTCGCAACTCGGGGTCGGCCAGAAGCCCCCCTGGTGCCGGAGCCAGGTGCAGCACCGGCAGGCAGCGGCGGCTCAGGGCAAAAAGGAACGCCACCAGAATCAAAGCCTCGCCCAGCATGCCGCTGGCCGCACCCGACAAGCCCGACTGCCCAGTGATCCCTGACGCCGACAGTGTTCCCATGGCGTGGATCAGCGCCGTCGTCGCCCCTTCGCCCGCAATCATCAGTCCGGTCCACAGCGCGACCGTCAGCCCGGCATAGACCGGCCACAACCGCAGGGCCCAGCGGCCAAGCCGTTGGCCGGGCTCGGCCGCGCGCAAGGCCGGGCTACGGCCCAGGGTGTTGCGGCCAGCCACCCGACCGGCGGCCACCTCATACCCGCCAAGCCGCATCGGGGCAAGGATCGCATGGGCGGCAAGCAGGGTCAGAAACCCGCCGTACCAGGCCACAATCGCGCGCCACAGATGCATCGTTTCCGACAGGCGCGCAGGGTCATAGACCGTGGCCCCAGTGGTGGTGAAGCTGGAATTCATTTCAAACCAGGCATTCACGAAGGTCGTGTCCGGCAGCGACTGCCACCATGGCAGCGACAGCGCCAGCGGCAGCACCAGATAGGCCCCGATCAGCGACGCAAGCAGGCTTTGCGCTGGATCACGCGGGCGATAGGCCGCCGTCGCCAGCGCCAGCATGGCGGTGACGATCAGCAAGACCAGCGCCGAATAGAAAAAATCGCGCGCCACGGCATAATCGGCCAGCGCCAGACCGTGGACCGCAGGCACAAAGGCCAAAGCGCCCCCAAAAGCCAGCAAGACGACGAGGAACGGCAATTCCGCCAGACGCGCCACCATCAGAAGAAGTCGATCGAGACCTGCAAGAGGCGCTCGACCTCGGGCACGTCCTTGCTCATGGTGAACAGCGCGATGACATCGCCCGCTTCGATGCGCAGATCGCCAGTCGGCTTCAGCACCCGCTCGCCCTTCATGACCGCGCCCACCAGCACGCCTTCGGGAAAGGCAATGTCACGGATCAGACGGCCGGACATCGGCGAGGTGGACAAGACCTGCGCCTCGATCAACTCGGCCTCGGCGTCGCCGATCGAATAGACCGCGCGGACCCGCCCGTGCCGGATGTGGCGCAGGATAGAGCTTACGGTGGTGGCGCGCGGGTTGATGTAGGCGTCGATGTTCAGCGGCGCGATCAGCGGTGCCAGCGTCGGGTCGTTGACCAGCGCAATGGTCATCTGACATCCCGCCTGTTTGGCCCGCACCGCGACCAGCAGATTGGTCTTGTCGTCATCGGTCACCGCAAGCAGGGAATCGGTCCGATCAATCGCGGCTTCGATCAGAAGATCGATGTCCATGCCGTCGCCGTGCAGCACGATGGTCCGTTCCAGGGCGTCAGCGGCGGCTTCGGCGGTGGCACGGCTGCGCTCGATGATCTTGGTGTGCACGCGGGTCGAGCGCGCCTCAAGCGCGCGGGCAACTGCCAAACCGACATTGCCGCCGCCGACGATCAGGATCCGGTCCTGCTTGCGGGTCTGCTTGCCGAAAATCTCGATGGCGCGGGTCACATCCTCGATGTGGCTGAAGACATAGATCTGATCCTCGGCCAGCAACTGATCCCCCGGTTCCGGCGCGAACAGGCGGCCCTCGCGGCGGATGCCGACCACAATGGCGCGCAGGGTCGAAAACAGCTCGTTCAATTGGCGCAAGGCGGTGTTCAGCACCGGGCATTCACCGTCAAGCTGGATCCCCAAAAGCTGGGCACGGCCCCCCATGAAGCTTTCGGTATCAAAGGTCGCGGGCGCAGCAAGGCGCTGCAAAGCGGCCTCGGCCACTTCGCGTTCGGGGCTGATCACCACGTCGATGGCCAGCCGGTCCTGGTTCATGAGGTCGCCATTGATCGCGCCAAGATAGCTTGGCGACCGGATGCGCGCGATCTTGCGGGTGATGTTGAACGCCGCTTCAGCCACCTGGCAGGTCACCATGTTCACTTCGTCGGAATGGGTGGCCGCGATCAGCATGTCGGCGTCGCGCGCCCCGGCCCGTTCCAGAACATCGGGATGGCTGGCAAACCCGACCACGCCTTGGACGTCCAGCGTGTCGGTCGCACGGCGCACCAGATCGGGGTTGGTGTCGACAAGGGTGACGTCGTTCTTTTCGCCGGCAAGGTGACGGGCGATCTGCCAGCCGACCTGCCCCGCTCCGCAGATGATGACTTTCACAGTGAAACTCCCATTCCGCTTGCCGGGACTGCATGTCAGATCGGGCGCGGGGGGTCAATCACCGCCCCCCGCGCCCATCGCGTCAGTCCTGGTCCTCGAAATCGCCAAAGCCCCGGCCAAAGCCACGCTGCGCGCCGACCACCCCCAGCGATTTCAGCTTGCGGTGCAGTGCCGACCGCTCCATGCCGACAAAGCTTGCGGTGCGGCTGATGTTGCCACCAAAGCGGTTGATCTGGGTCAAGAGATAGTCCCGCTCGAAAAGCTCGCGCGCTTCGCGCAGAGGCAAGGCCGCGATGCCCGCTGAAATGCCAAGGGTTGCGCCGGACTCGGCCGGGGCTTCGGCACCCGGCAACTCGCCCGGCTCGATCGGTCCGGTGCTGTCGCCCAGGATCAACACCCGTTCGACAACATTGCGCAACTGGCGGATATTGCCCGGCCAGGACATCGTCTGCAGCGCCGCCTCGGCCTCGGCCGACAGATGTCGCGCGGGCAGGCCCTGGGTCTTGTGAAACCAGCTGATGAAGTGGCTGGCCAGTTCCGGAATATCATCGGCCCGTTCCGCCAAGGCGGGCACCGCGATCGGCACCACGTTCAGCCGGTCGTAAAGTTCCTGGCGAAAGCGCCCCATGCCGATTTCGGCGCGCAGATCCCGGCTGGTCGAGGACACGACCCGCAGATCGACGCGCACCTTGTCGGCCCCCCCCGCGCGGGCAAACTGCTGTTCGGTCAGCACGCGCAGGATCTTGCCCTGGGTCACCAGCGGCATGTCGGCAACTTCGTCGAAGTAGATCACACCGCCATGGGCCTGTTCCAGCAGTCCCGATTCCACGCCACGATCCGGCGTTTCGCGGCCGAACAGCACCTCTTCCATCCGCTCGGGCTCGATTGCCGCGCAAGAGACGACGACAAAGGGGGCAAGCGCGCGGGCCGAATTGGCGTGGATGTAACGGGCTGCCATTTCCTTGCCTGACCCCGGCTCGCCGGTCAGCATGACCCGGCCGTTCGACTTGGTCACCTTGTCAAGGTTGGCCTTCAACACCCGAAACGCCGCCGAGGACCCCAGCATATCGGATGAGGCGACATCGCGCCGCCGAAGTTCCTGGTTCTCTCGCCGCAAGCGCGAGGTTTCCATCGCCCGGGCCACCACCACCATCAACTGGTCGATGTTGAACGGCTTTTCGATAAAGTCATAGGCCCCCTGCTTGATCGCAGCGACCGCGATTTCAATATTGCCGTGGCCCGAGATGATGACGACCGGAATATCAGGATTGTCACGCTTGACGGTTTTCAGGATGTCGATTCCGTCCATCCGGCTGTCCTTCAGCCAGATGTCCAGGATCATCAGCGCCGGCGGATCGGCGTTGATCGCGGCCAGACAATCATCCGAATTGGCGGCAAGCCGCGTGACATAGCCATCATCGCGCAGGATGTCGCCGATCAGTTCCCGAATGTCCTGTTCGTCGTCAACGATAAGAATGCTCATGCTGTCCGTCTCCTTATCCGCCGGCAGTGCTGGGGGCTGCTCTTTCAGCGGTGGTCTGCGATTTGGGTTTCTTGCGCGGCTGTAGCGGCAGCCGGATCTCGGCCATTGCCCCGGCGTGACCGCTGCCGTCAAACACCGGTGCATCCAGAAGGGCCAGCGCGCCGCCGTGTTCCTCGATGATCTTCTTGACGATCGGCAGGCCCAGGCCGGTGCCCTTGTCGCGGGTGGTGACATAGGGTTCGAACAGCCGGGCGCGGTCGGGGGGCAGGCCAATGCCATTGTCGGCGATGCGCACCAATGCCTCAGTGCCGATGGCGGCAAGCGAAATGCGGATTTCTGGAACAAAATCATCCGGCACGGGCTTTTCCTGCCGCGCTTCGATGGCTTCGCCGGCGTTCTTGATCAGATTGGTCAGCGCCTGGCCAATCATTGTGGCATCCAGCGCCATCGGCAGGGCAATGCGCGGAATATCCTTGACGAAACGGACGCCCGGCTGGCCGTTTTCCTGCAACAGCGCCGCCGCACGGACCAGTTCCACCAGATCGCAATCGCGCCGGTCGGGTTCTGGCATGCGCGCGAATTTGGAGAATTCGTCCACGATCCGGCGCAGGTCGTTGGTCTGCCGGATGATGACATCGGTATACTGCTCCAGATCCTCGGGTTCGCGGACCTGGGGGGCAAACTTGCGCTTGATCCGTTCGGCCGAAAGCTGGATCGGGGTCAAAGGATTCTTGATCTCATGCGCGATGCGGCGGGCAACGTCGCCCCAGGCGGCCATGCGCTGGGCGCTGACCAGATCGGTCACATCGTCAAAGGCCACCACATAGCCTTCCAGATTGCCCTGTTCGCCAAGCCGGGTGCTCATGCGGACCAGCAGGCTTTCCTGCTTGCCCTTGCGGGTCAGACGCAGCTCTTCCTGGACGGCACTGCCGGCACCCTCGCGCAGCCGGTCGAAAAGGGCGGCGAATTCGGGCACGGCCGCGGCCAACGGCATGTCGGACCGCCCGTCGGCCAGGTCCAAAAGCCGCTCGGCCGCGCGGTTGACGAAATCGATGTCGCCGTCACTGTCCAGACCGATCACCCCGGCGGTGACGTTGGACAAGACGCTGTCAAACAGACGGCGGCGGCTCTCGGTCTGGCGGTGGCCGTCCACCAGCGCCTCACGCTGGCCTTTCAGCTGCCGCGTCATCTGGTTGAACAGCCGGCCAAGCGAGGCGATTTCGTCGTCGCCGTCCTCTTCCAGCACCTGCACGTCCAGATCGCCGCCGCCCACCCGCTCTGCCGCCCCGGCAAGCCGGCCAACGGGGCGCGACAGCCGTTCGGCAAACCACAGGCCCAGCCAGACCGCCGCCAGAATCAGGATCAGCGCAAAACCGATGTAGATCAGGCCAAAGTTGAACAACAGCCGACCGCGCGCCGCCTCAAGCTGGTTGTAAAGCTGCACCGTCGCCTGGGTTTCGTCCAACAACAGCAGGATCGAGCCGTCAACTTCGCGCGTGACGTACAGATAGCGGTCGGCAAAGCCTTCCAGCTGGATCAGGGCACGAAACTCGTTGTCCTCCCAGTCGGGGATCAGGACGGTATTGCCCTCAAGCGCGACGCGAAGCTGTTCGGGCGACAGCGCCTCGAAGCCGAACAGATAGGACCGCTCGCCGCGGGTTTTCAAAGCGCCGGTCCCGTCGACCAGATAGGCCTCTTTCAACCCGCGCTGGATCACCAATTGCGCCTGGCTAAGAAGCGGTCGCAGCTGGTCGTCGCGCAACAGCGGGGTCTGCGCCTTGGCGCGGTTCAGATAGCCCGCCAAGGTAGCGGCATCGGCAGCCAGATCTTCGCGCTGCACCGCCTCATAGGCTTCGGCGGCGGACAAGGATGCGCCGACAACCGACCGGACCCGTTCGGAAAACCAGCCCTCCAGCCCGATGTTGATCGACAAGACGGCAAAGACCGCGACCAGCACGGTGGGCACCAGCGCCACCAGCATGAACACGCCCGACAGCCGCATATGGAGTCGCGACCCCGCCGAGCGGGACCGCCGGTCGGAAATCAGGCGGCTGACCCGCATCAAGACCAGTCCTGCGATCACCAGGACATAGACCAGATCGGACAACAGGATCAGCCGCAGCACCGGCGAGCCGGCATCCTGATTGAACGGCCCCATGGCCAGAAAGGTGGCAACCGCCAGCACAGGGCCAAGAAAGACCAGGCCAAGCGTCATCAAGGTCTGGACGCGACGCCGGCGCAAGAACCGCGCCAGCCGCGACAGGAAATCCGTCTGAACCGTCCAATCCAACCCGATGCGCCCGTCCTTGCCTTGGCCGACCATAGCTTGGCAGCTCAGCCGGTGAAACCGAAAAGACACAAGGTCTGTGGCGGCGTTACATCAACTTGCGGCGGCGGGCGACGCGGATGTCCAGCTCGGTGATCTTCTTGCGCAGGGTGTTGCGGTTGATGCCCAGAAGGTCGGCGCATTTCGCCTGATTGCCTGCCGTGGCATCCAGCGCAATCTCGATCAGTGGCAGTTCCAGCTCGCGCAGGATGCGGTGATAGACGCCGGGCGGCGGCAATTGCCCGCCATGCAGATCGAAATAGCGCTTGAGATGCCGCGCGACCGAGGCCGAAAGCTTTTCTCCGTCGCCAAGGCTTACGCTGCTACGGGGTTCGGCCACTGGCAGCTTGCCCAGCACCGCTTCGACCTCGCTGCGGGCAATCTCGGCCTCGGAGGCCGTGACCAGCAAGCGACGCAGCGCGTTTTCCAGCTGGCGGACATTGCCGGGCCAACTGAAGGCGCGCACCAGATCTGACGCCTCACGCGACAGGCGGCGCAGCGTGCCCAGCTCACGCTCACCGCGGGCCAGGAAATGGTCGGCCAGCAGCGGGATGTCATCGACCCGGTCGCGCAAGGCGGGAACCGTCAGGCTGACCCCTCCCAGCCGGTAAAAGAGGTCTTGCCGAAACCGGCCCGCTTCCATCAATGACGCCAGATCGGCCTGACTGGTCGCCATCACGCGCGGGGCATTTTCCCCCAGGATGTCCAGCAGACGCACCACCCGCGCCTGGGTGTCGTCGTCGTAATCGGCGACCTCGTCAAACACCACCGACCCGCCCCGCGCCCGCCCCAACAGCGCCGAGGGCCCGTCGACGCCCGCCAGATCCGATGCCTGCGCCACCACGAAAGGCAACGTCCGGCGGTCGGAAAAATCGTGGATCGCGCGGGCGATCAGGGACTTGCCGGTGCCGGACTCGCCCGTGATCAGCACCGCCAGATCGCTGTTCATCACCCGCGCCACCAGCCGGTACAGCGCCTGCATTGCGGGCGTGCGGCCAACCAGCGGCAATTCGTCATCCGTCGCGCGCACCGGGCCGGGCTGCTTTGGCGCGCGGCGTTTCTGGTCCAGCGCCTTGGCCGAGCGTTTCATGAGATCAGGCAGATCAAAGGGCTTGGGCAGATAGTCGAACGCCTCGGCCTCGGCGGCCTGGATTGCGGTCATGATGGTGTTTTGCGCCGAAATCACGATCACCGGCAGGCCGGGCCGCATCCGGGCAATGCGTGGCAGCGCGTCCAGACCGTTGCCGTCGGGCATGATCACGTCACTGATCACCAGATCGCCCTTGCCCTCTTCGACCCAGCGCATCAGCGTCATGAGCGACGAAGTCGCATGGACCTTGCATCCCGCCCGCGTCAGCGCCTGGGTCAGGACCGTGCGGATCGTGCGGTCGTCATCGGCCACCAGAACAGTGCCATCCATCCTTACAATTCCTTTGTCTGGTCGCGTGGCGCCATTGGCAGCGACACGCGAAACACCGTGCGACCGGGGGCGCTGTCAACCGAGATCCAGCCTTCGTGGTCGGAAATGATTTTCGACACCAACGCCAACCCCAGACCGGTGCCGTTCTCGCGGCCCGACACAAAGGGTTCAAAAATGTTGGCGGCGATGTCGGGCTTGATGCCGGGGCCGTTGTCGATGATCTCGACCGTCAGGGGCAGCGCCGCAGCGATCCCGTCCTTGCGCCGCAGGCGCAGCGACAGGTCGTAAAAGGTGCGCAGGCGGATCGTGCCGCCGGTGCGGCAGGCCTCGGCGGCGTTCTTGATCAGGTTCAGAAACACCTGCATCAACTGGTCGCTGTCGGCAAAGGTGGCGGGCAGCGAGGGGTCGTAATCCTCAAGGATCGTCATGTGGGCGGCAAAGCCGACCAATGCCGACTTGCGCGCCCGGTCCAGCGCGTCATGCAGGTTTACCGGCTTGCGGTCCGGCGGGCGGATGTTGCCGAACTGTTCGACCTGCTCAAGCAGTTTGACGATCCGGCGGGTTTCCTCGACGATCAGATCGGTCATTTCCTGATCTTCCGGGGTCAGGTTCATGCTGAGCAATTGCGCCGCCCCCGAGATCCCGGCCAGCGGGTTCTTGATCTCGTGTGCCAGCATGTCTGCCATGCCGATGGCCGACCGGGCTGCTGATTTCACCCCCATGGACCGGCCCAGCCGGTCGGCAATCTCACGCGGAGACAGGATCAGCATGACGATGTCGGGGTTGTCCTGCATCGGGGCAAGATGAATCGTGCATTGCACCGGCGGGCGTTCGCCGCTGGTCACATCGACGTCGTTGATGTTCAGGGGCGCTCGGTTGGCGCGGGCGCGGGCCAGCGCATCCTCGATCGGCGCATTGATCGCCAGCCGGTCAAAAGCCGGTTGACCGCGCAGCGCCTTGTCCGACAGGTTGAAGAAGTTTTCCGCCGCCGGGTTCACCTCGACGATGCGGGCCTCGGCATCCAAAAGCAGCGCGGGCAAGGGCAGCGAGGCCCAGATCACACCCGGCACCGGATAGGGCTTGCGCGGCGGGCTCATGCTGCCAATTCCAGCTCGGCAAAGGCCTGTGCGACCAGGTGGATCACCTCGGCCGGGTCGGTGGCGGTCAAGACCCCCTCGCGCGCATGGGGCAGACCCGCCTCGTCCAGGTACCAGCCCAGGTGCTTTCTGGCCATCCGAAGGCCAAGCTCGCTGCCGTAAAAGGTCAGCATGTCGTCGTAATGGTCCAGGATCATCCGGCCAAGACGGGCACCTGCGGGCACCAGGGGCGCGGGCGTGCCGTAAAGCGCATGCGCCACCTCGGCCAGCCGCCAGGGGGCACCCTGCGCGCCCCGCCCGATCATCACCCCATCCGCCCCGGACTGGCGCAGCGCCTCACGCGCGGTGGCGGCATCGGTGATGTCGCCATTGGCGATGACCGGGATCCGCACCGCGTCCTTCACCGCCGCAATGGCCGCCCAATTCGCCGCCCCCTTGTAGAACTGGCAGCGGGTGCGACCGTGAATGGTAATCATCCGCACCCCTGCGCTTTCCGCGCGTCGGGCCAGTTCAGGCGCGTTGTGAAGGGTGTCATCCCATCCCAGCCGGGTCTTGAGCGTCACCGGCACATTGACCGCGCCCACCACCGCCTCGATCAGTTTCAGCGCCAGGTCGAGGTCGCGCAACAGCGCCGATCCGCAAAGCCCCGTCGTCACCCGTTTCGACGGGCATCCCATGTTGATGTCGATGATCCGCGCGCCCTGCCCTTCGACGAACCGCGCGCCTTCGGCCATCCAGTAAGGGTCCCGCCCGGCCAGTTGCACAGAGGTCGCCTGTTCGCCAAAGCCCAACTCGGCGCGGGCGCGGGCCTCGGGGCGGGCGCGGACCACTTCTTCGCTGGCCACCATCTCGCTTACCACAAGACCCGCGCCGAACCGCGCCACCAGACGGCGAAACGGCAGGTCGGTTATTCCGGCCAATGGTGCCAGCAGCACTGGCGGGGCAAGGGTAAAGGGGCCAAGGTCAAGCGGCACTAGGGCAGTTCCTCTGCGTCAGGCCCCGTACCTACCGCCCCGCGCCCCCGGGACCAAGGCGTTGTCGCCGGAAATGTGACCGAAAAACGTGCTTTGCACATTTTTTAATCACGGCCATCGGTTCCAGACCAAGATTGTCACGAACGACCCGACCGATTAGGAGTGTTGCAAAAGAGGAAACCGGATGGATACCGCCGTCATCATCGTTGCCGCCGGGCGGGGTAGCCGCATGGGCGGGGATCTGCCCAAGCAGTGGCAGCCCCTCATGGGCAAGCCGGTGCTGGCCCATACGCTGGCAGCTTTCGCCGGTTTGCCAGTGGTGCTGGTCATTCATCCCGATGACCGGGCGCTGGCTGCTGGGCTTGCAACAGCGGCAACCCTGGTCGATGGCGGGGCCACGCGCGATGCCTCGGTGCTGGCGGGCTTGCAGGCACTTGCAGGGACGGGCGTGACCCGGGTGCTGATCCATGACGGCGCGCGACCCCTGGTGTCGGCGGCGCTCATCGCCCGGCTGATCGCGGCGCTAAAGACCCACGACGGCGCAGCCCCGGCGCTGGCGGTGACCGATGCGCTGTGGCGCGGCGATGGTGGCATGGTGGCGGGCACCCAGGACCGGACCGGCCTTTACCGCGCCCAGACCCCGCAGGCCTTTCGCTATGACGCGATCCTCGCCGCCCACGCCGCCCACGCCGACACTGCCGCCGATGATGTCGAGGTGGCGCGCGCCGCAGGCCTTGACGTGGCCATCGTCGAGGGCGACGAGTCCAATCTGAAGCTGACCTTCCCGGGCGATTTCGCCAGGGCCGAGGCGATACTACGGGGGCGGGCGATGGATGTACGGTTGGGCAACGGCTATGATGTCCACGCCTTTTGCGACGGCGATCATGTCTGGCTCTGTGGGGTCCGCGTGCCGCATGGGCGCGGGCTTCTGGGCCATTCGGATGCCGATGTCGGCATGCATGCCCTGACCGACGCGATCTATGGCGCTTTGGCTGCGGGCGACATCGGGCGGCATTTCCCGCCCTCGGACCCGCAGTGGAAAGGGGCCGCGAGCCGCATTTTCCTTGCCCATGCAGTGGGCCTTGCCACCGCGCAGGGCTATCGGCTGGCCAATTGCGATGTGACGCTGGTCTGCGAGCGTCCCAAGATCGGCCCGCATGCGCCGGCGATGGCCGACGCTTTGGCCAAGATCATGGGGGTCGAGGTTGACCGCGTTTCGGTCAAGGCCACCACCTCGGAACGGCTGGGCTTTACCGGCCGCGAGGAAGGCATCGCCGCCCTGGCCACCGCAACGCTGGTGCGGGCATGAGCGGGGGCATGATCCGGGTCCTCACCACCTTTGGCTATGTCGGCCTGTTGCGGCCCGCCCCGGGCACCTGGGCCTCGGCCGTGGCCTTGGGGTTGGGCATGGTGATCGACCGCACCCTTGGCGCGCCGGTTCTGGTGCTGGCCACGCTGGGCGTGATCGCCGCCGGGTTCTGGGCTTGCGAGCAGGCGCTGCGGGACCGGCCGGGCGAGGACCCGGGCGAGATCGTGATCGACGAGGTGGCCGGACAGTGGATCGCGCTTTTGTTCCCGACCTTGGCCTTTTGGGCACGCGGCTTTGAAGGGGGGTGGCTGCCCTGGCCCGCCTGGATTGCGCCGTTCCTGTTCTTTCGCCTCTTTGACATCTGGAAACCCTGGATCATCGGCCGCGCCGACCGGCGCAGCGATCCGGCGGGCGTGATGCTCGACGATCTTTGGGCCGGCCTCTTCGCCGGGATCGCCACGGTGCTGGCGGCGGTCGCCTATCACCTGCCGTTGATCCTGTGAGTGTCGCCCCGCTTCTGGCCGCCGCCCGGGCCAGGGGCTGGCGCATCGCCACCGCCGAAAGCTGCACTGGCGGGATGGTTGCCGCTGCACTTACCGATGTGGCGGGGTCCTCGGACGTGTTCGACCGGGGCTTTGTGACCTATTCCAACGCGGCCAAGATCGCGATGCTGGGGGTCAGCCCGCAGGCATTGGAGGCTTATGGCGCGGTCAGCGAAGCGGTTGCGCGCCAGATGGCCACCGGCGCCCGGACTGCGGCGGGGGTGGACCTTGCCGTAGCGATCACCGGCATCGCAGGCCCGGGCGGATCGGACTTCAAACCCGAGGGCCGGGTCTGCTTTGCCATTGCCACGCCCGAAAGCAGCCATACCGAGACGGTAGAGTTTGGCGCATTGGGCCGGGCAGAGGTGCGCGCGGCGGCGACCGCCCATGCGCTGGGGATGTTGCACGCCGCCTTGGGCTAGGCTTGCACGGGCGCCGGTGCCCCCCCCACCGCCGGAGGCCCCCCCACCCCAACCCTCCCCCACGGGGGGGGAGGGAGGCACCAAGGGCCAAAGGGTGGTCTTTCGGGACTAGGGGTAAAGCGCGAAGAACCGCAGGATTTCGGTGTTGGCGTCGATCTCCTCGGTCTTGCCTTCGTCCAGCCGCGCCTTGCGGCCACCCGGCCAGACATGCGCGCCCCCCGTCACCGTCATCAGCCGCAGCACCACCTTGCCGGACTTGCGGTGATCCAGGACCGTGACCGAGGTGCCATCGTCGCGCCGGTCGATGGTGGTCGCGGTCTGCGACACCCCCTGCCCCCAGGGCGCAAGAAACGCCCCCACCACCGAGGCGACCGAGGCGAAATCGGTGCGCGTGATCGCCCGTTCCCCCCGCCCGCCGCCGTAGGGCACCATCGCATCGGCAGTTCCGTGGATGATCAGGGCGGGGACCCTGCCCTGCACCTTGGTCGCGTTCGTGTCCATGGTACCCGACACCCCGGCCAGGGCGCGGATCAAATCGGGGTTTTCGGCGGCAAAAGTTTCGGACATGATCGACCCGTTCGACATGCCAGTGATGTAGACCCGTTCCGGATCAATGCCGTAGCGCGTCTGGGCGTCGGCAATCACCGCGCGCAGAAAGCCCGCGTCATCCACCCCGGTCCGCGCGGCGGCCCCGCAGCAATAGCCGCCATTCCAGGTCAAGAGCCGGTCGCCGCGCCGCCCGGTTCCGGCGGGAAAGATCACCACATAGCCCGCCTTTGCCGCCACCCGGCCAAGGCCTGAGGTGCGGGCAAACTGATCCGGCGTCCCACCGCCGCCATGCAGCGCCAGGATCAGGGGGGCCCCTTGCGGCTTGGCGGGCAGTTCCACCTCATAAAAGCGGTCTCCCAGGGTGACGGTTTCGGCCTGGATGGGCAGAGCCAGGCTAATCAAGGCCAAGGCCAGATATAGGAAGCGCGACATGAAACCCTCCGGTGCTGCGGTCTGAAGGCATACGCCTGGCACCCGCGCTTCCGTCGCGCTATAGAGCGGGCGGGCCGTAAAGGTCAGCGGCACGGCGTTCAAAGGCGCGCACCACGCGCTGCATCGCATCGGTGAACACGACGCCGACGATGCCTTGCAGGATCGGATTGCGAAACTCGAAATCGACGTGGAAATCGACCTCGCAGCCGCCCGGGATATCGCGAAAGCCCCAGGTTGACCGCATATGGCGAAAGGGGCCATCCAGGTACTCGCTGTCAATGCGCTGCGCCACCGGCCAGAGCAGCACCCGGCTGGCAAAGCGTTCGCGAAACACCTTGAACGAGATCACGAGGTCCGCCTCCAGCACCTCACCGTCAGGCGGCATCGGCTTGCGGCTGCGAATGCGCGCGGCGGAATTCCACGGCAGAAACGCCGGATAAGACCCGACATCCGCCACAAGATCATACATCTGGCGGGCGGTGTAAGGCAGACGCTTGGTTTCGGAATGGCTGGTCATCGGGCCACATCTCTTTCGCGCAGATGTGGCCCGCCCGATCCGAAAGTGCAAGCGGCGGCGTGCCGCAGGGGGGCTTAGAGGCCCTCGGCCATGGCCTTGGCCTTGGCCACATCTTCCGCGCTCAGCGCAGCCGCGGCCGCGTCACACTTGCCGTCATAGTCCGACCCGTCCCACATCGGCGGAAACGGTTCCGCCCAAAGGCAATACGCCAGCGCCTCGACCTTGTCGGGGAAGGCTTCGGGGTTTGCCTGGGCCATTTCAAAGATGTCGAACCCGGCCATCGCATTGTCTTGCGCTACCGCGCGCTGGTAGAACTCCTTGGCGCGCACCAGATCAGAGGGCCCACCTTCGGCCAGCTCCAGCATTTCGCCATAGTCCCGCTCGGCCCAGTCGATGCCATGCGCGGCGGCAATCTCGTAAAGCTTGCGCGCGCGGGGCAGATCAATCTCGGCACCGTCACCGGTGGCCAGCATGTAGGCCAGCCAGGCGGTTCCCTCTGGGTCACCGATCGTATATGAGCGTTCAAACAAGGCGAGGGCGGTCTCGGGGTCTTTCGGTCCCCCCGTGCCCTCAAACAGAAAGAGCGCGAGGTTGTGCAGCGACGGTCCATAGTCCTGCGCTACTGCCTTCCAGTACCATTCCCGGGCCATTGCCTTGTCTTCCACAAGGCCACCGAGGCCCGTCTCGTAGGAAAAGCCCATGTTATGCATCGCAGGCGCATAGCCCTGCTCTGCCGCCGCACGATAAAGTTCCACCGCGCGGACCGTATCGGCGGGCAGACCGGAACCAAGTTCAGTCATCACCCCAAGCAGGGTCTGCGCCCGCGGATGGCCCTTTTCCGCAAGGGGCTGGGCAATGGCCAAGGCACCTGCATAGTCGCCCATCTTGAACAATTGCCGCGCCTTGAGCGCCGCGATGTCGTCTGCCGACTGTGCGGAGGCAAACCCCGCAATCAGCAGGAATGCGCAGATTGTAGCACCGAAAATTCGCATCATTTCGCAATACTCCGTCTTGCAACACCGCTAGCTTAGCGCAAGGAAGGTAGGGCGCAAGTCGGGTCTTCCGCAGTGCAAAGGAAGAGCCCCATGTCTGACCGCCCCTATGCAATCGACCAGATGATCAGCGCCAAGGAAATCGCCGCCCGGGTCGAGGCTTTGGCGCGCGAGATCACCACGCATTTCGCCGGCACCGACAAGCTGGTGGTGGTGGGCCTTTTGCGCGGGTCCTTCGTTTTCATCGCCGACCTCGTGCGCGAGATTCCCTTGGCCGTAGAGGTGGATTTCCTTGAGGCTTCATCCTACGGCGACGCGCTGCAATCCAGCCGCGAGGTGCGCATCCTGAAGGACCTGCGCGGCGAGATTGCAGGGCGCGACGTGCTGGTGGTCGAAGACATTGTCGACACCGGCTTTACGCTGTCGCACGTCCTTCACCTGTTGCAGGCGCGCGGTCCCCGGCAGCTGAAGGTCTGCGCGCTTTTGGACAAGCCGTCCCGCAGAGAGGTCGCCGTCAGCGCCGACTGGACAGGCTTTGCCATCCCTGATGAATTCGTGGTCGGATACGGCATCGACTTTGCGCAAAGGAACCGCAACCTGCCCTATATCGGCAAGGTGCGCTTTACGGGGGACGCCGCATGAACGTGATGCATTGGCTGATCCGCGCCAAGGGCTGGGCGCGCAACCCGCCGTCGGAAGGCCGGGTCAAGCTGGTGTTCGGGGTGGTGGCGATTTGTCTGTTGATCGTCGGGATCGAATGGCTGGTCGGCATGCCCGACTGGATGACGCTGAACCGGCTTGACGCAAAACCGTGACTGGACAGACTCGGGTGCTTCCTAGACCCTGCAGCGGGCAAGTTGCGGGAGCAGGGTCATGCGGATTTTTCGCTGGGTGGTGGTACTGGGGCTGATCACGGCAGGCGGCACCTGGTTTGTTGCCCGGCCCAATCCCCTGGCCGCAGCGGATGTGGCTGGCCTTGCCGGCGATGCCGCCAAAGGCGAAGATGTGTTCTGGGCTGCGGGCTGCGCCTCGTGCCACATGCTGGCCGAAGCGAGGGGCGACGCGCAACTGGTCCTTGCCGGGGGGCAACGGTTTCCCTCGCCCTTTGGCACCTTTGTCGCCCCGAACATCAGCCAGGATGCGACCCATGGCATCGGCGGCTGGTCGCTTTTGGATCTGGCCAACGCGCTCAAGCGCGGCGTAAGCCCGCAAGGTCAGCACTATTTCCCCGCCCTGCCCTATGCCGCCTACGCCAAGATGGACCTTCAGGACATCGCCGACCTTTACGCCTTTCTGCAAACCCTGCCCGCCGATCCGACCCCCAGCCAGCCGCACGACCTTAATTTTCCGTTTTCCAGCCGTGAGGCGGTGGGGCTGTGGAAACTGCTTTACCTGTCCGAGGATTGGGCCGTGGCGGGCAACCTGACCCCCACTGCCGCCCGCGGGCGCTATATTGCCGAGGCGCTGGCGCATTGCGGCGAATGTCACACCCCGCGCGGTGCCCTTGGCGGGCTTGGCACCACACGCTGGCTGCAAGGTGCGCCAAACCCGTCGGGTGAGGGGAAGATTCCCGACATCACCCCCGCCACCCTGGACTGGGCCGAGGCCGATATCGTGGCCTACCTGACCACCGGCTTCACGCCAGATTTCGACGTGGTGGGCGGCCATATGGCGCATGTGGTGGAAAACCTCGCCCGCCTGCCGGAGGCTGACCGCGAGGCTGTGGCTCGGTATCTGGTGGAATTGCCTGGGCCAAAACTACTGGAAGGCCAGTGACCCGATAGCCCCTGCAACCAGGTCGGGAATCGTCGTTCCGGCGGCCCATGCAAAGGCTTTGGACCGGTTGCACATAAGTCACGATACTGATCTTTGTCAGCAAAGGGCTTGAGCGCGGGGCAAGCAGGTGCAACAAGATGCATCAGTAAATCTAAAGATAGAAATGCGCTTTTCACCGATTTTTGCCGTGCTGCTGACCACCGTGGCCAGCCCTGCCCTTGACTTTGGCAACGGCTTTTACGTGACCGGCACCGCCGAGCTGGAATACAACGACGGCAACTTGTTTGCTGACGGAACCTTTGGTCGGGCCGACATCGACCTTGGCTATGAACAGGTTGGCGGTGGTTTCGGCGGCTTCATCGGCGTCGATGCCTTCAGCTTTGACGGCACTAGCGGAACACAGGTCTATGGCGCACTCACCTACTCCGGCGGCTTCGGCAAGGTTCAGTTCGGCGTACCCCGCAATGCGCTTGATGACTATCTGCTTGCGCCCAGCGTTGGCGGCCTCGAGTTGCTGGAGCTTCAGTCGGTCAGCATCCTGACCGGAAGTATCATTCCTACCTATCTGCTTTCGGGGAACATCGACCCGCCGCTCGGGGCACGCTAAGATGGGACCTTCGGTGCGTTTGCGCTAGGTCTGTCCTATCACTCTCTCGAGGATGGGGGGTCCAGCCTCGAAGTGATTGACGCCGCAATCAGCTACAACCTCGGCAGCTTCAGCTTCGGCGAGACGATCTTGGTCGCCGGCCTGGAAAACCTGCAGGCAGGCAGCTTCAACGAGACCAGCTATTTCGTTGGCGCGGAAACCGGGGGGGACCAGTTCACCGTTGGCGTTCAGTTCAGCTCGATCAAGTCGCTGGCCGAAGGCGAGACGTTTGAACTCTATGGCCAGTACCGGCCGATCGAGGCTTTGGAGATCACCGCGAGCTACCTTTCCACCGACGCTTTCGGTGGCACGGCCGAGCTTTACGGCCTGAACGCCAACTATGGCTTCGCGCAGAATCTGTTCGTCGAGGGCGGCGTTGTGTCCACCGATTCGAGCGGCATCTCGGATGAAACCTACACCGTTTCGGTCGGCGTGGATTTCTGACGTCACCGGTCATTCAGTGAATTTCGCGGGCGGTTCCGGATCGGAGCCGCCCGTCGTCGTTGATACCGGCCTTGCTGCGCGCAGATGGTCAGCATCGACGGCGCGGGTCGATATGGCCGGACCGGCGAGGTCGCAGAACGCTTGCAACAGACCGTGATCTTGCGGCGGGGCTGACAGCGGACCTGCGCCTGAAGCAACGTGCTAGGCGCGACGCAGGGGTGCAGCGGTTGCACATAAGTCACGATACCGATCTTTATCGGCACGGTGCTTGAGTGCGGGGCAAGCCGGTGCCACAGTCAAACAAATGAATTTGGAGATTCAAATGCGTCTGTCACCGATTTTCGCCCTGCTGCTGACCACCGTGGCCAGCCCGGCCCTTGCCCTTGACTTCGGCAACGGGTTTTTCGTGACCGGCACTGCCGAGCTTGAATACGCCTCGTCCGATAGTGACAGCGACACCCTGGGCTATGCAGACGTCGATTTGGGATACAAATCGGCCAGCGGCTTTGGTGGTTTCATCGGGGTCGAGACGTTCAGCACGTTGGAAGACGACTATAGCGAAACCGCGTTCTATGGCGCGCTCACCTATTCCGGCAGCTTCGGCGAGGTGCAGATCGGTGCGCCGCGCAATGCCCTCGACAGCTACTTGCGCGCGCCGATTGTTGGCAATCTGCAACTGCTTGACCTCTCACTGTATGGAGGGGTCACCGGCAGCCTTATGCCGTTCCTGTACCTTGGGGAACAGATCGAAGCGCCGCTGGGTCTGCGCTATGACGGGGAATTCGGTGCCGTGTCCGTTGGTGTGTCCTACCCCACCGGGCGGGTCAGGACGGTTCGAGCGCCTCGGTGGACTTCCTGACTGGTGGTTTGAACGTCAGCCTTGGCAATTCCAACTTTGGTGAAACCATCCTGATCGCCGGGGTCGAACACCTCAGTGGCGATGGCTTGTCTGAAACCAGCTATTTCTTCGGCGCAGAATCGATGTTTGACCAGTTCACGCTGGGTGCGCAGTACAGCAGCACCGCTGCGCTTTTCGATGCCGACTCGATCGAGGTTTACGGCATCTATCACCCGACCGAGGCCCTGGATGTTACCGCGAGCTATCTGTCGATCGAGCCTTCGGGTTCATCGACGATTGTGACCTACGGGATCGACGCGCAATACACCTTTGCGCAGGGCGTGTTTGTTCAAGCTGGGTTGGTACACCAGGAAGTCTCGTCATACACGGACGACGCCTTTACCGCTTCGCTGGGCATCGACTTCTGAGACGGCGCTTTCCCGGGCCTGGCCCGGCAAGAATTGGGCGGCCCGCGACCGGGGCCGCCCTTTGCAATTGGATCAGACCAAAGCTTGCCGCGCCGCCCGCATCCGGGCAAAGTCGTCACCCGCGTGATAGGATGACCGGGTCAGGGGCGTTGCCGACACCATCAGGAACCCTTTGCCCCAGGCGGCTGTCTCATAGGCGGCAAATTCCTCGGGGGTCACGAACCGATCAACCCGGTGGTGTTTCGGCGTGGGCTGCAAGTACTGCCCCACGGTCAGGAAATCGACATCTGCCGCGCGCATATCATCCATCACCTGCGCCACGGCCTGCCGATCCTCGCCCAGACCGACCATGATGCCGGATTTGGTGAACATCGTGCGGTCCAACTCCTTGACCCGCTGCAACAGGCGAAGCGAGTGGAAATAGCGCGCGCCGGGCCGCACCTCGGGGTAGAGGCCGGGCACGGTTTCAAGGTTGTGGTTCAAGACATCGGGGCGGGCGGAGACCACCGTTTCCAGCGCTTCGGGCCCGCAACGCAGGAAATCGGGGATCAGCACCTCGATCGTCGTGGCCGGGCTGCGGTGGCGGATGGCGCGGATGGTCTGGGCGAAATGCTCCGCTCCGCCATCGGCCAGATCATCCCGGTCAACGCTGGTGACAACCACATGGGCCAGGCCCAGTTCGGCCACCGCATGGGCGACACGGCCGGGCTCGAACGCATCAAGGGCTTGCGGCTTGCCCGTCGCCACGTTGCAAAAGGTGCAGCCACGGGTACAGATCTCGCCCATGATCATCATGGTGGCGTGGCCCTGGCTCCAGCATTCGCCAACATTGGGACAGCCGGCCTCTTCGCAGACCGTCACAAGCTTCTTTTCCCGCAGGATATCGCGGGTGCGCTTGTAGCCTTCCGAAGTCGGGGCCTTGACCCTGATCCAGTCCGGTTTCTTCGGTTGCGGATTGTCGGCACGATGCGCCTTTTCCGGGTGGCGTTCGTCGGGAAGTTTCAGATCGCGCAAGCTGCGTTCCTTCTGTCCGGTTGCCCTTTACCTAGGCTTCTTTCCGGGCCTTGGCAACGTACCGCGCCAAACGGCAGCCCCTTCTGCAAGCTTTGTCGCCCGCCTGACCTGTGCTATCTTGTTGCGACAATTGCGCAAAGGGAACGCGGTGAGGGGCCTTGCACGATGCGCGCTTGCAGCTTTCGGGCTTGGCTATGTGTTTCAGCCCCAGCCTGCCCTCGCCTTTGGCAATTGCGCCGACCCGGCCTATGTCAGCACCCTGCACGGCGCGACCCCGACCTCCACCTGCGAAGAGCGCGACACGTTTGCGCTGGTCCATGGCCGGGGCACCTCGGCGGTGCGGGTGGTGTCCTTTACCTCGGCCACCCACGGCGAAGATGCCGAATGGAGCGCGCGGGTGGAGCGGAACCTTGCCGCCATCGGTACTGCGATGCAGTCGATGGGCGCGGTCGGAACCGGAGAGATCACCATCGTTCTGGTCGGAAAGGAGGACGCCGAAGGCAATGAGGGCGAGGCGACGATCACTGCCTCGGCCCCAAATAGTGCCCGGTCGGAATGCGCGGTGTCGATCTACAAGCTGCCCGAGGGCTATAGTGAGCGGCATTTTGATTTCCTTTTGGCGCATGAGATCTTTCACTGCGCGCAATTCGTCACTTACGGCCTGATTGCCGCAGATGAATTGTGGTGGGCGGAAGGCTCGGCCGAGCACTTTGCCCATATGGCAGTGCCAGACGCCAGCGATTTTGGCTGGTATGCGGACTTTGACCGGCGCTCGACCACCGAACCCTTGACCGCGATGCAATATGAAAACGTTGTCTTCTTTCACTGGATCAACCAGCAGGTCGGCCCGGTTGGGGTTGCAAACTTTTTGTCCGCCCTGGGGGCCGAGGGGGACGCCGCCTTGCGCACCTGGGTGGATAGCGCAGCCTGGGCCGTCTTTACCGAGGCGTTGATCGAGGGGCAGATCCGTTCGCCCGGCGGAACCGCCGTTCCTGCCGCAACCGAGTTTACGGGCGACTACATCGTGGATGACACGGTCGATTTGCCGGTCACCATCGCGCCCTTTGTAGCAAGCCGCTACAAACTGCGCTTCGACAAGGAAAAACATTTTGAGGTCCGGCTTTCGGGCGCGGACGGGGCTTTGGTGCGGATGCAGGATGACGCTGCCGCCTGGTCAGACCTGCCGCTTTTCGTCTCGACCTGCCCGGACGAAGTGACGCGGTTAGCCTATGCCGTCACGGCCGATAGCGCGACATCTGCGACAGTCAATTTCGCAAAGGAGGGCGTCGACGGTGCCGGGGCCTGCTGTCTTGAAGGCGAATGGACCCCAACGGCGGAAACCCTCGCCGGACTGGCAAGCTTTGGCGCCGACTATGGCGGCCCGGCGCTGGCGATGCAGGGCGGCGAGATGACCTGCACCTATGACGGCGGCGAGGTGCGGCTGACCTTTCACGGCGACGGCTCCGGCAGCTTGCGCTTTGACGGTCATGCAACCTCTTGTGTTGCCCGGATCCACGGCCAGTCGATGACCACCACCGGCACCCGAAATGGCAGTTTCGACTTTGACTGGACCGCCAAAACCGAGGACGGCGGCCGCGCCACCTACTCTGGCAACAGCGTCATCTGGACCATGGCCATCAAGCTGGGACCTGTGGTGCAGACCATGACCAACCCCGATGCCGGGCCGTCGACGCGGGCGAATGGCTTTGCATTCACCTGCACCGAGACGACGCTGGACATTATGGGGCTCTACGGCCTCAGCACCTATGAGAACCGCTTTAGCCGCCCCCCACCGCCCACACCCTAACCGATCAACGGACCCGACCGGCCATAGGTTTCGTCATAGTGCCGCCGAAGGCGCATGAGCGCGATCCGCAGCACGATCTTGCCCGACCGGGCCGCCCAGCCCATGCGCTTTTCGGCCACCTCCAGCCCTTCCAGAAAGCAGCAGCAGCGCAGGGTCACATCGCCCAGACCCGGCCCCAGATCGCGCAACGCCGCCGCCACCCGCGCCCGGGCCGAGCTTGGCCCCTCGGCAATCCCGTTGTCGGACTGAAACCCGCCGCGGTCGCCCCCGGTGAGGAACCGGTCCCAGTTCTGCGCCACCCGGGGGCCCATCTGCGCCAGTTCGAAATCTTCGCGCAGGCGTTCGGCGGCCTCGATCAGGTCAGCCTCCAGAAACGGCTTGCCATCCCGGTCACGGCGCCGGCCCAGCACGCCTACCGGGCTTTCGGCCATGTTATAGCGGACGCGACGGGGCCCGTCGTCATCCATCAACTGGCGCTCACCCCAGACCCGGTGCTGATCGGCAAAGCTTTGTGACACGTCATCGGGGATTTGACGGCGGCGATCCTCGTCGTCGATCAGGCGGCGCAGCGCGGCCCGCCCGACCGAGGTGATTTCATAGGTCGTGACCCGGCCCGGCTTGCGGCAGGTGATCCAGTCCTGCAACGTGAAAGCCTGGGCCACGGACCGATCCAGAACGGCCGTTCGCAAACTGCGGCCGTCAGGCATGTCGCGCACGACAACCGCCTTTTCCATCTCGGGCGCGATGGCCATTACCGCACCCGGTTCGGCCAGGCGGCGCAAGACGCGACGGCCTTCGCTGGCCAGGACGTGTTCATCGCACAGCTGGTGGGACGTCGGGGCGCTGGGACGGGGATGCACGGACATGGGCTGGTCTTCCTTTCGGGCTGAAGCGGGGCTGGACGGCTCGGCGCGGCGTGACATTGCCGAAAGCGCCTCATCCATCAGGGGGTCATCACGGCGGCTTTCAAAGCGGCGCACCTGGCGCAGGATGGTCGAGGCATGCAGCCCCTCGCGCCGGGCCAGCGCCCGCAAAGAGGTGCCGTCCTCGATATGATGGAGATAGTGGCGCACCGCGGCAGGAAGCCATTTCGGCAGGCTGGCGTCAGTCGGTTCTGGCACGTTTCTGTCGTCCTGTCCTAGCCCACTCCCAAAGCGATGCGTCCAGCCTTGGACAATCGCAACCTTGGGTGGAATTGGTTACCTGATGGTTAAGCTCTCGCACTGCACCGACAATTGCGCGAAATTCCTAAACCTTTCGGTAGCCTGCGAACGCTCAAGACCGCTTCAGGCAACGCTGGGTTGCTTCGGGTCATCATGCGCTCTCAAATTCAGGGAGACACCGATGTCCGATTTTTGCATGGTCCTGTCCAACCTGCGCCGGCCGCGCCTGTTGATGCACGCCGCCCGCTTTGGCCTTGGCGACTACTGCCGCGACCGCGATCTGCGCCGGCTGGTCAAGGGCGGTCTCTCGCCAGAGCAGACCGTGCCGTCCCTTCTGGCGCTCGAGGCGGATATCGAGGCCAGCCGCCTGGCCGGGGAAGGCGGCTATTCCGCCGCCCGCCATATCGATGTGCTAGTGGCCCTCTTGGCCGAGGCGCGGCTGCTGCGCCGAACCAGGCTGGCTTGACGCCCGGACGGTCGCGGGCGTCGGGTCAGATGAAAGCGTCGGGCATCGCGGCCTTGCGGGTGGCAACAAAGGCCTCCAGCGCTTCGCGCTTTGCGTCGTCCAGCGCGGGGGGCTGGTAGTCGCCGAGTTGCTTTTTCACCCGCTCGGCCGCCAGCGCCTGGGTGTCGCGCGCGCCCTCTTCGGCCCAGGTCTCGAAGGGCTTGTAGTCAAACAGGTCCGACCGCCAGAAGGCCGATTTGAAGTTGGACTGGGTATGCTCGCAGCCCAGGAAATGCCCGCCGGGGCCGACCTCGCGCAGCGCGTCCATCGCCTGGCCGTTCGTGTCCATCATCACGCCCTGCGCCAGATGGTGCAGCGTGCCAAGCTGATCGGCGTCCATCACGAATTTCTCGTAACTCGACACCAACCCGCCCTCAAGCCAGCCGCAGGCGTGCAGCATAAAGTTCACCCCAGCCAAAAGCGCCATGTTCAGGCTGTTTGCCGTCTCATAGGCCGCTTGGGCGTCCGGCAGCTTTGAGCCGCAGAAACTGCCCCCCGACCGGTAGGGCAGGTTCATCCGCCGGGCAAGCTGCCCCGCGCCATAGGTGATATGCGCGGCCTCTGGCGTGCCAAAGGTCGGCGCGCCGCTGTTCATGTCGATCGAGGTCACAAACGCGCCAAAGATCACCGGCGCGCCAGGGCGGACAAGCTGGCTGTAGGCCACGCCTGCCAGAACCTCGGCGAGGACCTGCGTCAGCGTGCCCGCCACCGTGACCGGGGCCATGGCACCACCAACGATGAAGGGGCTGATGATCGCGGCCTGGTTGGCGCGGGCGTAAACCTCCAGCGCGCCCATCATGACGCTGTCAAAGGTCAGCGGGCTGTTGATGTTGATCAGGCTGGTCATCACCGTGTTCTGATCCACAAAGGCATCACCAAACAGGATCTTCGACATCGCCACCGAATCTTCCGCGCGGGAAGGTTCGGTCACCGACCCCATGTAGGGTTTGTCCGACAGCGTCATATGGGCAAGCAGCATGTCGAGGTGGCGCTTGTTCACCGGAATGTCCGTCGGTTCACAAACCGTACCACCAGAGTGGTGCAGCCACTTCGACATGTAACCAAGCTTTACGAAGTTATGGAAATCCTCCAGCGTGGCATAGCGCCGCCCGCCTTCGGCGTCGCGCACGAAGGGGGGGCCATAAACCGGGGCCAGCACCAGATTGCGGCCGCCAACCTCGACGTTGCGATCCGAATTGCGGGCGTGTTGGGTGAAATGCGAGGGCGCGGTGGCGCAAAGTTTGCGGGCCAGACCGCGCGGGATATGCACCCGCTCGCCCTTTACATCCGCACCGGCGGCACGCCAGAGGTCAAGGGCCGCGGGGTTTTCGACAAAATTGACGCCGATCTCTTCCAGAACGGTGTCAGCGTTCCATTCGATGATCTGCAGCGCCTCTTCGTTCAGGATCTCGAAGTTGGGGATGTTGCGCTGGATGAAACGGGCGGACTCAAAGCTTACCGCCGTGCGTTCTGCCCGACGGCTGGCCCCGCCGCCGCTGCGGCCACTGCTGCGACCTGTTCGACCTGCTACTTCGTTCATGCGACCCTCCCGCGTTTGAGGGACTTATGGCGCGATGTCAGGCCGAGTTTTCCCCTGAAACCGCCTCTTGTTCTCCAAAACCGACATTCTGAAGGATCGGAACCGACAATCGGGACGCGCCAAAATGTTTCGCCGAAAAATTTTGGCGCCCGGCGGCGCTCTTGCGATTTTTCGGCCATTCGCTTAGGCGAGGCCATGACCCATCACGACCGCCTTCTGATCATAGACTTCGGCAGCCAGGTGACGCAGCTGATCGCGCGCCGCCTGCGCGAGTTGAACGTCTATTGCGAGATTCACCCCTTCGCCCGTGTCGATGACGCCTTCCTTGCGGCTTTTGCGCCCAAGGCGGTGATCCTGTCGGGGGGGCCGGCCAGCGTCTATTGGGACGATGCCCCGATGCCACCCAAGGGACTGTTCACCCTTGGCGTGCCGGTGCTTGGCATCTGCTATGGCCAGCAGGTGATGATGCATGCCTTGGGCGGCCATGTCGAAGGCGGCCACGGCACCGCCGAGTTTGGCCGGGCCTATGTCAGCCCCACCGACGAGACCAGCCCGCTGCTTGCGGGGTGGTTCGAGGCGGGGCCGGAACAGGTCTGGATGTCGCACGGCGACCATGTCAGCCGCGTCGCGCCGGGGTTCCAGGTCTATGGCACCTCGCCCAATGCGCCCTTTGCCATTACCGCCGACCCTGCCCGGCATTTCTATGCCGTCCAGTTCCACCCCGAGGTGCACCACACCCCAAAGGGCGCGCGGCTTTACGCCAATTTCGTGCGGCTGGCTGGCTTCAAGGGCGACTGGACCATGGGTGCTTACCGTGAGGAAGCCATCGCCAAGATCCGCGCCCAGGTCGGCGATGCCAAGGTGATCTGCGGTCTGTCGGGCGGGGTCGACAGTTCAGTGGCCGCGGTCCTGATTCATGAGGCGATCGGCGACCAGCTGACTTGCGTCTTTGTCGATCATGGCCTGCTGCGGCTGGGCGAGGCGGAACAGGTCGTCACCATGTTCCGCGACGAATACAACATCCCCCTGATCCACGCCGACGAATCCGCCCTGTTCCTTGGCGCGCTCGAAGGGGTCTCGGACCCCGAGGTCAAGCGCAAGACCATTGGCCGGCTCTTCATCGACGTTTTCCAGAAACACGCGACTGCCGTCGGGGGCGCGACCTTTCTTGCACAAGGCACGCTTTACCCCGACGTGATCGAAAGCGTCAGCTTTTCCGGCGGCCCCTCGGTCACGATCAAAAGCCACCACAACGTCGGCGGTCTGCCGGAAAAGATGGGCCTCAAACTCGTCGAACCCCTGCGCGAGCTGTTCAAGGACGAGGTCCGCGCTTTGGGCCGCGAACTTGGCCTGCCCGAACCCTTCATCCGCCGCCACCCCTTTCCCGGCCCCGGCCTTGCGATCCGCTGCCCGGGAGAGATCACGACCGAGAAGCTCGACATCCTGCGCCGCGCCGATGCCGTCTACATCGACCAGATCCGCCGCCACGGCCTTTACGACGAGATCTGGCAGGCCTTCGCCGCGATCCTGCCGATGAAAACCGTGGGCGTGATGGGCGACGGACGGACCTATGACTACGCGCTGGCGCTGCGGGCGGTGACTTCGGTGGACGGGATGACCGCCGATTATTATCCCTTCACCCACGACTTCCTTGGTGAAACCGCCACGCGGATCATCAACGAGGTCAAGGGCATCAACCGCGTTTTTTACGACTGCACGTCAAAGCCCCCTGGCACGATCGAGCTGGAATGATCCGCGTCACCGGCACCCTGACCTGCGCCACCTTGGAGGATGCCGCGTTGGTTGCGGTGCATTTACCTGATCATATCCGTCTGTCGCGTGCCGAACCGGGCTGCCTAAGGTTCGATGTGACCGCGACAGCCGACCCCCTGGTCTGGGCACTGGACGAATGTTTTGTCGACCGCGACGGGCTTGCCGCACATCAGGCAAGGACCAAGGCCAGCCCCTGGTTCGCCCACACGAGACATCTGACGCGGGATTTTCAGACCCTTGAAACTTTATGACGCGGCGCGCCTGCCGCTGCTTGCGCAACCGCAGTAAAGGCATCGTGCTGTCTGTACAAAGCCGATCCTGCAGGAAAGGCTCGCCCCCATGACCACCCCGAACCGCCCCCTCGCCGCCGCGCTCTGGATGACCGGGGCCATTGCCAGCTTTACCGCCATGGCCGTCGCCACCCGCCAGATCAACGGCGCGCATGACACGTTTGAAATCCTTGCCTACCGGTCGGTCGTGGGCTTTGTGATGGTGCTTGCCGGGGCAGCGATCATGGGGCAGCTCGGCCGCATCCGGGCACAGCGGTTGGGCGGCCATCTGGTCCGCAACATCTGCCACTTCACCGGCCAGTCGCTGTGGTTCTGGGCGATCACGATGATCCCCCTCGCCCAGGTTTTCGCGCTGGAGTTCACCTCTCCGATCTGGGTGATCCTTTTGGCCCCGCTGGTGCTGGGAGAGCGCCTTACCCGGCGCAAACTCCTGGCTGCGGCGCTTGGCTTTGCCGGGGTCTGGATCGTGGCCCAGCCCGACTTTGTCACGCTGGAGCCGGGCGTGCTGGCCGCCATTGGCGCGGCATTCTTTTTTGCCGCCACCACGCTGATGACCAAGGCGCTGACCAAGGGGGAAGCCGTGGTCGGCATCCTGTTCTGGCTGACCCTGATGCAGGCGGGGTTCGGCTTTGCCGCCGTGCTGGCCGACGGCACGATCACCTTGCCCGGGCCAGCAACCTTGCCCTGGCTGATGCTGATCGGCTTTTGCGGCGTCGCGGCCCATTTGTGCCTGACCAGCGCGCTGGCGCTGGCCCCTGCGGCAAGCGTGGTGCCGATCGATTTCGCCAGACTGCCGCTGATCGCCGCCATTGGTGCGGTCTTTTTTGGCGAAGCCATTGAACCCACGCTCTTCATCGGCTCTGCACTGATCTGCGCCGCCATCGTGATCAATTTGCGGGGTGGTACATCAGCGCCACAAGCAGCACCTGTCACACAGTTGTGACGTGGCGTCATTGATTGACCGGTGGCGTCGCCCTGCCTAGCCTTTCCCACAAGGAAAAGTCGCACAGACGACACCAATCAGGGATTGGGAACATGAAACACTTCTTGCTGGCTTCAACGGCCGGGATCTTGACGGCCGGCGCGTCATTCGCAGGCGGGATCGACCGCGACGCACTCAACTATTCAATCTTGTTCGAGGAAGGGAATTACGCCGAGATCGGCTTTTCCCACGTTGCCCCGAGCGTGCAGGGCACCTATCCGGCCGGTCTGGGCGGCGGCAGCACCGGCGACATGGCGGAAGATTACACAACCTTTTCGCTGTCCTACAAACACCAGTTCAGCGACAGGCTGCACCTTGCCCTGTTCATCAACTCGCCTTACGGGGCCAATGCGGCCTACACCGAGGGCGCCTACACCGGACTGAACGCAACCTGGGACAGCAAACAGATCGCCGGCGTCCTGCGCTATGAAGTAACACCGTCGGTGTCGGTCTATGGCGGTCTGCGCTATGTCCGGTCCGAAGCCGAAATCGAGATTCCCGCCTTGCTGCTGGCCGGAAACTCGTATTCTGCCTCGGGGTCGACCGAGGATGTCGGCTATATCATCGGTGCCGCATTTGAAAAGCCCGAGATCGCGCTGCGCGTGGCCCTGACCTATGAAGGCGCGATCGACCAAAGCTTTCCAACCCTCGAAACCAGCGCCATCGTTGGCGGCACGCTGAACAGCACGACCGAAGTCACCCTGCCGTAGTCGCTGGCGCTGGATTTCCAGTCGGGGATCGCCAAGGACACGCTGCTCTTCGGTCAGATCCGCTGGGCGGAATGGTCGGTCTGGGAAGTGCGCCCGCCAGGGTACGACGCAGCGATCAATGATGCCATCACCAGTTTTGACAACGACGTGGTGACTTGGCAGCTGGGGGTGGGACGTCGCCTGAACGAAAACGTGTCGGTCTTCGCGCGGGCGACCTATGAAAAGGCAAACGGCGGCGAGGCGTCGCGCCTGTCACCGACCGATGGGTCCAAAAGCCTTGGCATCGGCGGCAGCTACACCATGGACAACATGAAGATCACCGCCGGCATCGAATATGTAAAGCTGGGCGATGCGGTCGACGGCTCGGGCGTTGTGTTCGAAGGCAGCGAGGCGATCGGCATTGGCATGACGGTGGGCTTCCAGTTCTAAGCCGCCGCGCCGCCATGCAGACCCTGTCCCGGTCCCGGGGCAGGGTTTTCACATTGTCAGGCCCCCATGCGACGGCTAACAACAGGGCCGGAGGACAGGGCCATGATCTATCGCAGCGGGCAGGACTACCGGGGCGCCGCACGCAAGCGGGTGCTCTTGTACGGCATGTCGGGACTGGGCAAGACCTATTTGTCCAACCTCTTGCGCGATCAGGGCGACTGGTTTCACTATTCGGTCGATTACCGGATCGGCACCCGCTACATGAACGAGCTGATCGCCGACAACTTCAAGCGCGAGGCGATGAAAGTTCCGCTGTTGCGCCAGCTCTTGATGACCGACTCGGTCTATATCAGTTCCAACATCACCTTCGACAATCTGGCCCCCCTGTCGACCTATCTGGGCAAGCCAGGCGATCCGGCCAAGGGTGGTTTGCCCTTTGCCGATTACATGGTCAGGCAGGACCAACACCGCCACGCCGAGATTGCGGCGACGCTGGACACCGCACGCTTCATGCAACGGGCCGAAGATATCTACGGCTATCCGAATTTTATCTGCGACACCTCCGGCTCGATCTGCGAGGTGGTGGACCCCGACGATGCCGACGACCCGGTGCTGCGGCAACTGGCCGACACGCTGCTTTTGGTGTGGATCAAGGGCTCGGACGCTCACACGGCCGAACTGGTTCGCCGCTTTGACCGTGCGCCAAAGCCGATGTACTACCAGCCCGCCTTTCTGCAGGCCGCGTGGACCGAGTATCGCCAGACCCATGCGGTCGAGGAAGCGACCTGCGACCCCGACCATTTCGTGCGCTGGACCTATGCCCGCGCCCTTGCCCACCGCCAGCCCCGCTATGCCGCGATGGCGCGCTGGGGGGTAACGGTCCAGGCCGAGGATGTGGCAAAGGTCCAAAGTGCAGCCGACTTTGACGCGCTGATCGCCCGCACGCTTGATCACAGCGGTTAGGGCCGCTACATCCAGCGCTTCAAAGAAAGTGTTGCGATGCCGATCACCCTGCCCTCCACCCTGCCCGCCTTTGATGTGTTGCGAAGCGAAGGCGTCATGGTCATGTCGCCCGAACGCGCCGCGCGTCAGGACATTCGGCCCCTGAAGATCGGCCTTCTGAACCTGATGCCCAAGAAAATTCAGACCGAAACCCAGTTTGCCCGCCTGATCGGGGCCACGCCCTTGCAGATCGACCTGCACCTGATCCGTATGTCCGAACACCAGACAAGGAACACCGCCGCCGCGCATATGGAGGCGTTCTACCGCCCTTTCCAGGAGGTGAAGCATCAGAAGTTCGACGGCCTGATCATCACCGGCGCCCCGATCGAGCATCTGCCCTTCGCCGAGGTCACCTATTGGGACGAGCTTTGCGAGGTGATGGCCTGGACCCAGACCCATGTGCAGTCCACCTTCGGCGTCTGCTGGGGCGGCATGGCGATGATCAACCATTTTCACGGCGTAGAGAAGCACCTCTTGCCGGCCAAGGCCTTTGGCTGTTTTCGCCACCGGAACCTTGCGCCCACCTCACCCTATCTGCGGGGTTTTTCCGACGACTTCGTGATCCCCGTCAGCCGCTGGACCGAGATGCGCCAGACCGAGATCGACACCGCCCCGGCCTTGCGCACCCTTCTGGGATCAGACGAGGTTGGCCCCTGCCTGGTCGAAGATGCCGCCCACCGCGCGCTATATATCTTCAACCATTTCGAATACGACAGCGACACGCTGAAGCAGGAGTATGACCGCGACGTGGCCGCGGGCACCCCGATCAACGTGCCGCTGAACTACTATCCGGGCGACAACCCCGCCCTGCCCCCCTTGAACCGCTGGCGCAGCCATGCGCATCTTTTGTTCGGCAACTGGATCAACGAAATCTATCAATGCACCCCCTATGACATTGACCAGATTGGCGATTAGTCTTTTTCTTGCGCTTTTGGTCTTCGCCGGGGTGACGCAGTGGCGCGCCAGCCTGCGCCAAGCGGCGTTCGAGGCGGCGTTCCCCCCCACTGGCCGGTTCGTGACCGTCGGGGGCCTGCGCGTGCACTATGAACAATCCGGGACCGGCCCTGATCTGGTGCTGATCCATGGGGCGTCGGGCAACCTGCGCGATTTCACCTTTGCCTTTCGTGACCGGCTGACCGACCGCTACCGCGTGACGGTGATCGACCGGCCCGGACTTGGCTATTCCGATCCTGCGCCCGATGCATCGCTGGAAGCACAGGTAGGGATCATCCGCGCCGCCATGGTGGACCATGGGGTGACCGATCCGGTGGTGGTCGGGCAAAGCTATGGCGGGGCGCTGGCTTTGGCCTGGGCACTGGACAAGGGGCCCGGGCCATCCCCGAAGGCGCTGGTGCTGCTGGGAGCGCCGTCAATGCCCTGGCCGGGAAAGCTTGGGCTTTGGTACCGGCTGACATCCAGCCGGCTCGGCCGCGCGCTGGTCACGCCCCTGGTGGCGGCCTATCTGCCGGACGGCGCGGTTGCCGGCATCACCGCAAGGGTGTTTGCCCCGGCCCCTGTGCCGCCGGGCTATGCCCAGCATCTGGGCGCGGGCCTTGGCCAACGGCGCGGAACGCTTGCCGTCAACACCGCGCAGATCAACGCCTTGCGCGCGCAACTGGTCGACATGGTTCCGCTTTACGCCAGCCTGGCCATGCCCGTCACGCTGATTCACGGCGATGCCGACACCATCGTGCCGCTAGAGATCCACGCAAGGCCCTTGTCGCGGCTGTTGCCGAATGCCACCCTGATCGTCATCGAAAACGGCGGCCACATGCCGCACCACTCCGACCCGGACCGCGTGATTGCGGCGATTGACCGGCTTGCATTGCACGGATCCGCACAATCGCGATACTGACGGCACAACCCAGAGGTACCACATGCCCCTACCCTTCGATGGCGCGATCAGCCGCTATTTCCGCGAAGCCGCCCCGGCCAAGGTCCGCAAGGCCATTGAAACAGCCGGAAAAGACCAGGTCCTGACCGCCTCATATCCCTACCGTGAGGACATGAAGGGCAAAGACTACGACAAGCGCATGGAAACCCTGCAGATCGAGCTTGCCAAGATGCAGGCCGGGTTGAAAGCCTCGGGCCAGCGGCTTTTGGTGGTGTTCGAGGGGCGCGATGCGGCGGGCAAGGGTGGCACGATCAAGGCGGTGACGGAAAACCTCAACCCCCGCCAGACCTATGTTGTGGCCCTGCCCAAACCGACCGACCGTGAAAGCCAGCAATGGTACTTTCAACGCTATGTGGACTGGTTCCCGGCCAAGGGGGAAACCGCGCTTTACGATCGCAGTTGGTACAATCGCGCGATGATTGAACATGTGTTCGGCTTTTGCAAACCCGAAGACCGCGCGCGGTTCTTCCGCCAACTGCCGGACTTCGAACAGATGATCGTGGACGAAGGGATCATCCTGCTGAAGATCTGGCTCGAAGTCGGGCGGGCCGAACAGTTGAAGCGTTTTCTGGACCGCGAGGGTGATCTGCTGAAGCAATGGAAACTCAGTTCTATCGACATCGATGGCCTTGGCAAATGGGACGCCTATTCCGCCGCCATCGACGAGACGCTGACGCAAACCAGTTTCGCCCATGCACCTTGGACGGTGATCCTTTCCGATGACAAGAAACGCGCCCGCATCGCCGCAATCCAGACCATCCTTGGCCGGGTGGACTATCCCGGCAAGGATCAAGCTGCCATTGGCACGCCCGATGCCGCAATCTGCGGCGGCCCGTTGCTTCGCCCGAAGGACGAGGCGTGAAGCGCGGCTATCACCACGGCAACCTGAGACAGGCCCTGGTCGAAGCCGCCCTGGCCCTGATCGCAGACAAGGGACCGCAGGGCTTTACCTTGTCCGAGGCTGCCAAGGCCGCCGATGTTACCCCCGCTGCGGTCTACCGCCACTTTTCGGGCCGGGACCAGCTTCTGGCCGAAGTGGCCCGCCAGGGCTTCGACATCTTTGCCGCCTTGCTTGAGTATGCCCATGACGACGGCCGCCCCACCCCGCTGGCGGCGTTCGAGGCAACTGGCCGCGCCTACCTTGCCTTTGCGCGCAAGTATCCCGGCCATTATCAGGCCATGTTCGAAAGCGGGCTGCAAGCGGACCAGCACCCCGATCTGGCCGAGGTCGCCGCCAAAGCCCGCACGACGATGGACCGCGCCGCCGACCGGCTTGCCCAGGGCCTTCCTGCCAACCGCCGCCCGCCGGCCAGCATGATCTCGGCCCATGTCTGGGCCGTCAGCCACGGTGTGGTCGAACTCTTCCTGCGTGGCAACGGCGGCCCGCAACCAATGGCCCCCGAGGACCTGCTGGAAAGCGCCATCGGCATCTATCTGCGCGGCCTTGGCCTAATCGCAATGGACCAGTGACGCCTTGACCGCAGTCGCTCGTCTATGACTGCGTCACTCCTCGCCGGCGTCCCGCGACGAGAAGACGAAGTCGCACGAGGAGCACTGCCTTAGCGAAACAGCACCAGGGCCGATGGGCTCCAGGCAACGCGGACGTTCTCGCCCACCTCCAGCACCGGGCGGCCCGGCACATTGCGCATCGACAGACGCACCTCGACATCGGTGCCACCCAGATAGACATCATAATAGGTCATGTCGCCGAAATAGATCACCTCGTCGATCACGCCCGCCGTCTCCCGCTCGGTCGCTTTCTGGTCGTCGTACAAAAGGGTCAGCGTCTCGGGGCGCAAACCCACCACCGGGCTTTCGCCGCGCGCGGGTGGGGCTTGGGCGATGTCCAGCGCCACCCGGCCCAGACCCTTGGCCTCAACCTCGACCGCCATGCCGGATTCGGACAGGATGTCGCAGGGAATGAAATTCATCGTCCCGATGAAATCCGCGACCTTCTTTGAATTCGGACGACGGTACAGCGTTTCGGGGTCGGCAAGCTGCGCAATCTCGCCCTCGAACATCACCGCGATCCGGTCGGACATGACCAGCGCCTCTTCCTGGTCATGGGTCACCAGGATAAAGGTGATGCCGACCTGACGCTGCAGCTTGATCAGTTCGACCTGCATGTGTTCGCGCATCTTCTTGTCCAGCGCCGACAAGGGTTCATCCAGCAAAAGCACCTTCGGCTTGAGGATCAACGCCCGCGCCAAAGCCACCCGCTGGCGCTGGCCACCCGACAAGGCATGGGCAGCACGCGCGCCATAGCCCTTGAGGCCCACCATTTCCAAGGCTTCGGCCACCGCCTTGGCCTTTTCTTCCGGGCTTCGCGGATCTTTGCGCAGACCAAAGCCCACATTCTCGCCTACCGACATGTGCGGAAAGATCGCGTAGCTTTGGAACACCATGTTGGTCGGTCGCACGTTGGCGGGCACCCCGGCCATGGTCTTGCCGTCGATCATGATCACGCCCTGATCGATGCTTTCAAACCCGGCGATGGTGCGCAACAAGGTGGTCTTGCCGCAGCCCGACGGACCCAGAAGCGAAAAGAACTCCCCCGCGCGGATGGTGCCGCTGATGCCGCGCAGCGCGTGATAATCGCCATAGTATTTGTGGACGTCCTTGAACTCGATCATGGTGGGTTTTTCAGCCGTCACAACACGCCTCCAGCGGTTTTGCCACCGACCCGGGCCAGGCCACGACGGCGGAAATACTCGGCCACGCCGAGAAGGATGATCGAGAACAGCACCAGACAGGTGCCAAGCGCCAGCATCGAGGGCACCTTGGCCGGGAACTTGAACTGGCCAAAGATATAGACCGACAAGATCGGCTCACCCGAGCCAAGGAACTGCGCGATGATGTATTCGTCAAAGGAAATCGTGAAGCAGATCAGGAAGCTGGCCATGATGCCGGGCATCACCAAAGGCAGCACGATCAGCCGGAAGGTGGAAAATTGCGTCTCGCCCAGGTCCATCGCCGCTTCCTCCAGCGACCGGTCCAGGCTTTGGAACGCCGAGGTCAGGATCGCCACCGCAAAGGGTGTGCAGATCAGCACCTGCCCCGCGATCACGGTGAACAGCGACAAGGGGATGCCCAGCGACAAAAGCACGACCAAAAGCGCCATGGCCACGATCATCTCGGGCAGGACAAGGGGCAGCATGATCAGCCCCATGATCGGTGCCTTGCCAGGAAAGCGGTAGCGCACCGAGGCGCGGGCAGCAAAGATGCCAAGCACGGTAGACAGCGACGCCACCGACAACGCGATGATCAGGCTGTTCCAGGCCGCCTGCCGCAGGTTCTGATCGGCCGCCATCTCGCGGAACCATTCCAGCGTCGGGCCTTGCAACGGAAACGCCACGACCTTGCTGTCGTTGAAGGCAAAGATCGGCAACAAAAGGATCGGCCCGTAAAGAAACAGCAGATAGAACAGCGCAAAGGCCTGAAGACCGGGGGCTTTCTTCATTTTGCACTCCCGATGAACCGACGGTTCAATAGCACGAAAACCCCGCTGACTGCGCCCACCATCAGCATCGACACCACCGCAAAGGCCGAACCTTGCGGGAAGTTCTGCAATTTCAGAAGCTGGGTTTCGATAAAGTTGGCGATCATCGGTTCTTTGCCGTCCCCCACCAGTTCCGGCGTCACATAATCGCCGACCGTGGGGATGAACACGATCATCACCGCCGCAATCACCCCCGGCATCGACAAGGGCAGCGTCACCCGCAGAAAGGTGACCCAACCGGTTTCGCCAAGGTCCTGTCCGGCCTCAAGCAGGCTGCGGTCCACCTTTTCCAGGCTGACAAAGATCGGCAACACCGCAAAGGGCGCATAGGCATGCGACAACACGATGATGATGGACGGAATGGCATAGCTGGCAATATTGAGCGGCGCATCCAGAACCCCAAGCCCCATCAGCGACTGGTCGATGATCCCCCCAAACCCCAGGATCACGAACCAAAGGCTGACGCGGATGATATAGCTGGTCCAGAACGGTATGGTGATCAGGAACATCCACAGGCTTTTGCGTTCGGGTTTGACGTGGAAGCTGACGTAATAAGCCACCGGATAAGCCAGCATGACCGTGATGAAGGTCACGGTCAGCGCCACCAAAAGTGATTTCAGCAGGATATAGCCATAGGCCCAGCGTGACGTAAGCTCGGCGTAGTTTTCAAAGGTAAGCGGCAGCGCCACCACGCCGCGTCCGCCGGTCATCCAGGAATAGGCCAGCACCGTTGCCAGCGGCACGGCAAGCAGCAAGATGACATAAAGTGCCGTCGGACTGATCAGCCTAAGACCGGCGCGGGCCTCGGAACTTTGCGTGTCGGCCATTTTGCCCCCTGTGGGACCGCGCTTTGGCGGTCTTGCCCTGGTATCGACCCTAGCCGTGGTTCTGGGCCGAAGGCAAGGGGGGCAGCATTGGCGTGCAAAAGCAACCCCATAGACCGGGGCACCGCCCGATGGACGAGGCAAATTCCTAACCGGTGACCCGCTGGACCGCGATCGCCCGCTTTTTCAGCTCAACTTGAAGGGTCGGCACCACCCGCAGCGACCGCGAGGCTGCGCGCAGCGCCTCGGCAAGGCGCGCCTCGGACGGTTCATCTCCGGCCACCCGCCAGGTCATCCGCCGCGCCACTCCGTCGTCATAGATGATTTCCGTAATCCCGGCTGCGGTCTTGCGCAAACCCAGCCAATCGGCACCGCCACAGGGCGGGTGAAACGTCGCTTGCAGTCCCATTGTTTGGGCTCTCTTTTTGTCTGCTCTGGGCTAAGTGTCTCAAAAACCGGGGGCAGTCGTCAACCGACACCTGGGCAATTCGGCGTGATCGAGTCGGATTTGCCACAGTTGGGCCCGTCTTACGCCGACAGGTCCGAAGGGGGCCGCGCCAAAAGATCGGCCAGATTGTCGACGGTAGAGGCAAACACCTCCCGCGAGGGTTGGCCTGCGATGGCGATGCGCACGGCATTGGGCGCGCGGGCGTGAACCAGCGCATATTCATCGGCCGAGCGGACCAGCACCCCCCGCGCCTCGGCCATGCGCAGAAAGGTCGAGGCCCGCCAACCCTGTGGCAGGGGCAACCAGACAAAGGGCAACCCCGGCTGCCAGCGCAAGCCATAGCGCGCCAGCCGGTCAACAAGCACCTGCAAACGCCAGGAAAACTCAGCCTGCACGCGCGCCTTGATGCCCGCCGCAGCGCCCGTGCGGAAAAGATGCAGCATCATGTCGGCCACCGGGCGCGACAGGGCGAAAAATCCGTGCTGGGCGGTCAAGCGCCCGGCCTCGCCCATGCCCGCGGGGCAGATCACATAGCCAAAGCGCAAGGCCGCCGACAGGGTCTTTGACATCGACCCGACCATCCAGGTGCGTTCCGGGATCAGCGCGCGCAAGGAGGGGATGTCGCTTTCGCCGACCGAAAAGCAGTCATCCTCCAGCACATGCAGATCATAGGCCCGCGCGAGGTCGGCAATCGCCTGCCGGCGCTCCAGCGGCATCCGGCCCGTGGTGGGGTTCTGCGCCTCGGTCGACAGGCACAAAACCTGCGCGCCGTGGCGTTTGCAGGCGGCCTCCAGCGCCTCGGGCACGATGCCATGTGCGTCAATCTCGACCGCGACCACCTCGGCACGGGCGGCACGGGCGGCATAGCGAAAACCGGGATAGGCCAGTTCCTCGATCAAGACCACGGGCCGGTCGCCGCGCAGGCAGCAGTCAAAGACCAGATGAATCGCGTTCTGCCCGCCATGGGTGAGGGCCACATCCTCGGGCGTGATCGGGCCAAGGATGCGGTCACCGACCCAGGTCACGATCTCTGCGCGCAAGGCAGCCTCGCCGGACTGGCTGGTATAATCCAGCCAGCCCAGTCCGGTGGTCGCAGCCATGGCCAACAGCGCGTCGCGAAACGCCTCGGCCTGACCGACCTCGGGCACTTGTGGCGGGCGCAGATCGACCAGGCCGGTGGTGCCGCCGGTCACCCGTTCGGTGTAAAGCGGCTGGGTCGGGCCAAGCCTTGGCGCGGCTGCCGCGACAAAGGTGCCCCGCCCGACGGTTGCGGCCAACAGCCCCTCTTGCGTCCCAAGCTGATAGGCGCGCGCCACGGTGCCGGGCGTCAGATGCAGCCGCCACGCCAGATCGCGCACCGTCGGCAACTGCTCATTTGGGGGAAGATCACCACTGCGGATCGCATCCCGCAGGGCGCGCGACAGGCCCAGATATTTAGGGCCGGGATATTGACTCAGATCAGGCGCCCATTTTGTATCAGTCACAATAAACCCCTGGCGACTCATTGGCTAGCTTTGTTACTATTGATGTAAGAGAATTGCGTACTTGTATCAACACAAAACACAGGGGGCGTCGATGTCCGCCAGCCACAGCCTGCCACTCTTGTATCGCCGCCCCGGCGCGAACCCGGCCATTGCGATGGTCACCGGTCTGGTCTGGCTGGCCGAGCGGCAAAAGCAGCGCCGGAAGCTGGCGCTTTTGGACGATCGCTTGCTGGCAGATATCGGCCTTGAGGCCGGTCAAGTCGTGGCTGAGGCCGCCAAGCCGTTCTGGCGCGACTGACCCGCGCGATCAAAGCGGATCGCCAGCTCGGGCTGGCCCGGATTGTTCGGCTGGTCCAGCGGATGCGGCAGCGCAGGCTTCCAGGTCGGGTCGTCGGTGACAACGCCCGATCCCCGCAGCGCATGGGCGGAAAAGGTCAGTTCGATCACCTTTGGCAGCCCCTCTGGCGTCACCCCTCCGAAATTGTTCGCATGCACATGTACCAAGGCCAGATCAAGTCTGGACACAAAGCGGCACACCGCATCGATGCGCTGCGGACAGTCGTGAATTTCGATCACCAGGCCGGTCAGCTGGTCCGATAGCTGCGTGATACCGTCCAAGAGACCATATTCCGCGCCTTCGATATCCACCTTCAGGAAAACCTGCCGCTTGCCGATCCAGTCGGACACATGCGAGAAGGGCACGCCCTTCGGTCCCGCCGGTTCGGTCACAAAGCGCCGGACATGCCGACGCGCCCCGCGAAAGACCTGTAGATAGCTGGCCAACGTCTCAAGATGCCCGATCAGACGATGGAGCCGGCCTGGCCTAAGAGTCGCCAAGAAGACCTGGCGCAGAAACACCGCCCCCCCGACCGAGCCATCGTAGGCGGCCAGCGGGCAGTCATTCTGCCGCAGAAAATCTGCCTCGAACGACCAGTCGTCATTCAGCCCCAGCCCGACCAGACATTCAGCGGCGCGAATATCCTCTGCCGAAACCAAATAGCCCCCGTCGTGATCCTTCCCAAGGCGGACAAGGTCCGCACAGCGCAAGGGCTGCAATTCATTGGGAAGTTGGACCTCCGGCACTTTTGCACCTCGCGACTGCTAGCCGCAGATTTCAACACTGTTCGACGGCTTGCGTCACAGAGCAACAAAAAACAAACGGCCGCAATCGCTTGCGGCCGTTTGGCATTGGCGTGTCCGATAAAGCCTTAGCGCTTGGAGAACTGGAAGCTCTTGCGGGCTTTCGGCTTGCCGTACTTCTTGCGTTCGACCACGCGGCTGTCGCGGGTCAGGAAGCCCGCAGCCTTCAGCGCCGGGCGCAAGCTGGGTTCATAAAGCTGGAGCGCCTTTGACACGCCATGCTTGACCGCACCAGCCTGGCCCGAAAGACCCCCACCGGCGACGGTGGCGAACACGTCGAACTGGCCTTCGACACCAGCGACGGTGAAGGGCTGCTTGAGGATCATCTGCAGCACGGGACGGGCGAAATAGACCGCCATTTCCTTGCCGTTGACCACAACCTTGCCCGAGCCGGGCTTGACCCAGACCCGCGCCACGGCGTTCTTGCGCTTGCCGGTGGCATAGCTCCGGCCAAGCTTGTCACGGACCGGCACCCGGGGGGCGGCTTCAACCGCGACAGGGGCGGAACCCACGGCGGATTTCAGGTCGTCCAGAGATTTGATATCGGCCATGATCACGCGCTCCGGGTGTTCTTCGGGTTCAGGACCTTGACGTCCAGAACGATGGGCTGCTGTGCTTCATGCGGATGGGCGCTGCCTGCGTAAACGCGCAGGTTGGTCATCTGCACGCGGCCAAGCCGGTTGCGGGTGATCATCCGTTCCACGGCCTTTTCGACCACGCGCTCGGGGTGGTTGCCTTCCAGCACCTGCCGCGCGGTGCGCTGCTTGATGCCGCCGGGGTGGCCGGTGTGCCAGTAGTAGATCTTGTCGTTGCGCTTGTTGCCGGTCATCTGCACCTTGTCGGCATTGATCACGATGACATTGTCACCCATGTCCATATGCGGGGTGAATGTCGGCTTGTTCTTGCCGCGCAGGATGTTGGCGACAATCGTGGCAAGGCGGCCCAGAACAACGCCTTCAGCGTCGATCAGGATCCACTTCTTCACGATGTCCGCCGGGGTAGCGGTGAAGGTTTTCATGTGGGCGGTCCCGTAAGGATGGCAGAGGGCAAGCGCCCCCCGAATTCGGATGGGCGCTTATCGCCGAACTTCCCCACAGCGTCAAGGCCTCGAACCCACATTAAACCATTATAAATCAAAGACCTGCAACAGCGGTAATATAATACCCCAAAAATGTGGCTTGCTCATTCTCAAATACTCCCGCCGGAGGCCCCTCCGAGCCGGTTGGCGCGGCACGCGCCAGAGGCGAGACAAGGGCGCGCGCGGAACGCGCTCCTTTCCCTTATCGCAGCTTGGGCGGACGCGCGGGGTCAAGGCCGGGTGCGCCCGGCGCTGCAGGGGCTTCGGCCACTGGCAGGTCGAACCGAAGCCCGACCCGCCCCATGGCCGCCGCAGCCCCGGTACCAGAGGCCAGAAACACCACATCCAACTCCCCCGCCTCAACGCCCGAGAACACCAGCGCCTCCGAGATCGCGCGGGCAAGCGGCCCTTCCGCCTCGGGCAGCGCGTCAAGCACGGCCAGAAGATGCCCGCGCCGCCCGCCCTGGTAAACGACCCCCGTCAAAAGCGCCGCCACCGCCAGCCCCCCGGCGCGGCCAAGCTTGGCGTCGAGCGCCGTCACCAGCGCCTCGGGCACGCGGGGTGGCACGAATTCTTCCGGCAGCGCCTGTACCGCCTCGGGGCCGGTCTCCAGCGCCGTCGCAAGCCAATCCATCGCCTCGGCCGGCAGCAACATTGACGACGGGGCGACCCCCAAGTTGACGCCCAGACCGATCCCCTGGCCTTTCAGCATTCGTGCGATCACCCGCCCCGGTAGCGCCGCATAGGGCGCAATCCCACCGGAAAAGGCCGCCAGACGGTCCTCTCGGTCAAAAATCAGCACCACCGGCCCGTCTTCAAGGTCAAACACGCGCGGCTCCAGCGTTTCGCCAACCGCTTCCCTCTCAAGCAGGATCACCATTTCGCCGTCAGCCAGTCGCTCGAAAAAGCGCAGGCGCAGCGCCTCGTTGTCCGGGTCGGCCGAAACCGCCGCATGGGCCGCGTCCAGAAGTGTCAGCAGTTCGGACATACACCCTCCTTGGCGCACTGGCCAATTGGCACCTTGGCCCAAGACCTAGCCGCCACACAAGCCGCATCCTGCGCAGAGGCCACACCAGGCCCCCTGGCGCGCGAGATGTCGCAAAGCCCCATTGCGGTGCGGCAAAATCCCGGTCAAATGCAGAAAACTTTGGGGCAACTTTTCATGTATCGCGTCTCGGCCTTTGTCCCGCGCTTTGCGACCGCCCTTCTTGCTGGCGCGACTCTGGCGACGCTGTGGGTCAACCTTGCCCCGGCAAGTTATTATGACGTGATTGAATTTCGTCTGGCCGACCTGCCGGTCCCGCACTGGCTGGGCCCAATGCCGGTCAGCCTGACCCCGATGCTGATCTTGACCGAAGGCCTGATGGCCCTGTTCATCGGCTGTATCGGCAAAGAGCTGTGGGAGGCACTGATCCTGGACCGCGGGGCGCTGCGCGGGCGGCAAGCGGTTCTGCCGCTGGCGTTGGCGCTGGGCGGCGCGCTTGGCGGGGGTCTGGTATGGGGCCTTGGGGGCGTGGTCGTGGCGGCAATCGCGGGTCCGGGCGGCGCGGAATTGCCTGGCCTTGCAGGCTGGACGGTGACCCTCGGCGCGGATGTGGCGCTGTGTTATTTGGTCGGCCGCCTGGCGTTTGGGTCAGGGCACCCGGCGCTTTACCTTCTTCTGGCGGTGGCGGTGGTGTCCGATGCGATTGGCCTTCTTGCGATCGTGCTGACCCATCCGTTTGCCTGGCCAAGGTTGCTTTTTCTGGCGCTACCGGCCTTGGCGGCGCTAGTCGTCTGGCGCGGGCATGGCCGCCCGCCCGGCCCTGGCGCAACCGAGCGGCAGCGGCGAGCACGCCGGTCGCTTTGGCCCTATCTCTGTGCCGGGCTGATGTCCTGGCTGGGGGTGGTGGCGGCGGGTTTGCCGGGGGCGATGGGGCTTTTGCCGGTAATCCCCGCGATTGCGCATGCCGACCGCAGCTTCGGGTTGTTCGCCGAGGTGGAGGCGGTCCTGCAAGATCCGCTCAACCGGTTGACGCAGGCGCTGCTGTGGACGTTGCCGCCAATCCTGTTTCTGTTCGCACTTTTGCAAGGCGGAGTGGACCTGTCGGCCTTTGCACCCGAAACGCTGCGGCTGCTGGCCAGCTTGTGGCTGGGCCGTCCACTGGGCGTGGTGCTTTTTGGCCTTGGCCTTGCGACAGTCCTGGCGCTGCGCTGGCCGGCAGGGACGACTTTCGGCGACATGCTGACGCTCGCCGCGATCCTGGGCATGGGGTTTACCGTGCCGCTGCTGGCCATCGGCACCGCGCTGCCGGGCGGGGCTGTCGCAGAGGCCGCGCGCCTCGGCCTGGCGCTAAGCCTCTTGGCGGGACCGATGCTGCTGCTTTTGCCACGCCGCCGCGCCACCCCTGTGCGGTGATCGGGCCCGCGCGCCGCACTTGCGCGTGATCGCACGGGCGGGACGCTGCCCACGCCGATCCCCAGCCCTTTTAACGCCACAAACCAGATGTTAACCCTGAGCCGGTAGACGATGCCGGGACAGTGGTTCCGGCGCAAGCCTTGGCAGAGACAGGCATGATCGAATTTCAAGGGGTGTCGAAATCCTATTGGACCGGACAAAAGCACAAGGTCATCCTTGATCGTGCCTCGTTTCGGGTCGAACTGGGCAACTCGCTGGGCATCCTGGCCGAAAACGGCGCTGGCAAGACGACGATCATCAACATGATGGCCGGCCTTGAAAAACCAGATGAAGGGGTCATCCGCAAGACCAGCCGCGTGTCCTTTCCGCTGGGCTTCATGGGGGGGGTCAACGCCAAGCTGTCCGCCCATGAAAACTGCCGCTACATCGCGCGGCTTTACGGGCTTGACCCGGACTATGTCGAAAGCTTTTGCCGCTGGGTCTGCGGACTGGGCGAATATTTCGAGATGCCGCTTGCCACCTATTCCTCGGGCATGCGGTCGCGCTTTTCCTTTGCGCTTTTGTTGTCGATCGAGTTTGACATTTACCTGATCGACGAAGGCATGCCCGCCACCAATGATGTCGAGTTCAACCGCAAGGCCGGAAGCGTGCTGAAAGACCGGCTGCAGCGGTCAACGGTCGTGATCGTGTCGCATCAGGCACAAACCCTGCAAAAGTTCTGCCGCTCGGCCGCGGTGTTGCGCGACGGCAAGCTGCACCATTTCGAGACCCTCGAAGAAGCGAAACGCATGTATGACTACCAATCCTAAAGCCGCCAGGTTCTTTGTCCGCCGGATCGAACGCCCCAGCGTGCCGCTGGACGAGGCCACAGGCGATGCCGACCTGCCGTTCGACACGCAGGACGACGGCTTTGGTGCGACGGATTTCCGCCAGCCAGCCCCTTCAGACGATGGCGCTTTCCCCGGCCTGACCGGTCATGACGCATCGTCTTTCGACGCACCACCCGAAGCCCCTCCAGAAGCCCCTGCAGAAGCCCCTGCAGAAGACCCCGATGACGCCGAGCTTGCGGCGATCGCCGCCGAAGGTTTGACTGGTCGGCAGTTTCGCCGTGTCCGCGCCGTGGCGCACAAGCATGGTCTTGAGGTGAAGTCGGACCTGCACGCCGTGCTTGCGCTGCGGCGGCGCGGCATCGACCCGTTCTCCCGCGCTGCCATGCTGGCGGTGGTCAGCGCCAGCGACCCGGGCATGCCCGAGGTGCCGACCGCCAATCTTGCAAAAGGCACCCCCCAGATGGCCAGCACGCCCACATCTTTCCCCAGCCATGAAACGGGCGGTTCTGCCGCTGCGCAGCCCGACATGGCCCCCCAGGCGTCCGCCGGCCATGACCCGGCACCGGGTCGCGCGCTGGCGCGGCTGCCCGGCGATCAGGCGCAGCTGCCGCAACGCACCATGCCGATTGCGATGCCAGCACACTCCCCCCGGTCCGACGGCGGACAGGCGGCCGAGATTCTGCGCATGCAGCGGGACATCGCCCGCCGCCGGCGCCGCAAGCTGGCGCTGTTGTTTGCGCGGCTTTGCGCCTTTGTGCTCCTGCCCACGCTGTTTGCCGGGTGGTATTACTACAAGGTCGCGACGCCGATCTATGCGGTAAAGACCGAATTCATCATCCAGCAGGCCGGGGCGGCAGGCAGCGGCGGTGGCCTTGGCGGGCTTCTTGCCGGGACCGGTCACGCAACCTCGCAGGATTCGATCACCGTCCAGGGTTATCTGCAATCGATCGAGGCCATGCTGCGGCTGGAAGAGGATGCGGGCTTTCGCGGTCATTTCCAGGCCGACACCTTTGATCCGCTGCAGCGCCACGCCCCCGACGCGACTATGGCGGCGGCCTATCGCGTCTACCGCAATTTCGTGAAGATCTCTTACGATCCCAGCGAAGGTCTGATCCGGATGGAGGTGATGGCCGCCGACCCCAACACGGCCGCGATCTGGGCCGAACATCTGGTCGAATATGCCGAGGAAGAGGTTGATGCCCTGACCCAAAGGTCGCGGGCCAGTCAGATGACCGATGCCGAAGCCGGCTATGAAGAGGCGCAGCTGAAACTGGCCGAAAGCCAGCGACGCCTGATCGAGTTGCAGGAGCGTTTCGAGACGATCTCGTCAGAGACAGAGGTCGGCATGATCACCGGCCAGATCGCGACACTTGAGGCGCAGCTGACCCAGGAACGATTGTCGCTGTCGGAAATGCAGCTGAACCCGAACCCGAACGCCGCGCGGATGGAGCCGCTGATCAGCCGCATCGCCTCGCTGGAAAGTGAGATTGCCAGTCTGCGCGCCAAATTGACCGAGGGTGAGGACGGCGCGTTAAGCATGGCCCAGGTCCAGGGTGAACTGATGGTCGCCCAATCCGATCTGCAAACCCGGCAATTGATCCTGACCCAGGCCCTGCAATCAGTGGAAAGCGCGCGCGCCGAGGCCAGCCGCCAGGTCCGGTTCTTGTCGGTCTCGGTCCGGCCGATCGCGCCGGACGAGGCAAGCTATCCCAGGGCCTTTGAGAATACTTTGGTGACCATGTTGATCTTGCTTGGGATTTACCTGATGATCTCGATGACCGCCGCGATCCTGCGCGAACAGGTCTCGGCGTGAGGGTGTGATGAACGACGTGACGATTGGTGCCCTGACGGTCGGCAATGACCGCCCGCTTCTGGTGATTGCCGGCCCTTGCCAGCTCGAAAGCCTGGATCACGCACAGATGATCGCGGGCACCATGGCCGAGGCGTGCCGGGCCGTGGGCGCGCAATACGTCTTCAAGGCCAGCTATGACAAGGCCAACCGCACATCGCTGTCTGGCAAGCGCGGGCTTGGGATGGATGCGGGTTTGAAGGTGCTTCAGGCGGTAAAGGCCATGGGTCTGCCCGTCCTGACCGATATCCACGATGCCGAACAGGCGCGGACTGCGGCCCAGGTGGTGGATGTGATCCAGATTCCCGCCTTCCTCTGCCGCCAGACCGACCTTCTCTTGGCCGCAGGTGAAACCGGGGCGGTGGTCAACATCAAGAAGGGCCAGTTCCTTGCCCCCTGGGACATGGCCAATGTCGCGGAAAAGGTCGCCTCGACCGGCAACTCCCGCATCCTTCTGACCGAACGTGGCGCGAGTTTTGGCTACAATACGCTCGTGACCGATATGCGCAGCCTACCGATCCTGGCCCGTACCGGATACCCGGTGATCATGGATGCGACCCATTCGGTGCAGCAGCCCGGCGGTCAGGGAAACTCTTCCGGCGGACAGCGCGAATTCGCACCGGTGATGGCCCGCGCCGCCGTCAGTCTTGGCATTGCCGGGGTGTTCATCGAGACGCATGAAGACCCGGACCGCGCCCCAAGCGACGGGCCGAACATGATCCCTCTGGCGCAGATGCCGGCGCTGGTGGCCAGCCTGATGGGTTTTGACCGGCTGGCCAAGGCCGATCCACTGCGGGTCTAAGCGTGCCGGTTTGTTCCACACCCAAGAATTTTCGCCGAAAGTTCTAGGGTGCGGCTAAACCGCCTGCCCCGCCGCCCAGCCCGATGACCACGCCCATTGGAAGTTGTAGCCGCCAAGCCAGCCGGTCACATCCACAACTTCGCCGATGAAATGCAGCCCCGGCACCGCCTTTGCTGCCATGGTCCGCCCGTCCAGTGCAGCCGTATCCACCCCGCCCAGCGTCACCTCGGCAGTACGATAGCCTTCCGAACCGACCGGGGTCAGGTGCCAGTCGTGCAACCCGGCGGCTACGCGGTCGAGGACGGCTCCCGAAAGCTCGGCCATCGGCAGGGTGATCTCGTAGGCTGCCTCCAGATGCCGGGCCAGTTTTTCGGGCAACCACTGACCCAGCACCGTGCGCAACCGCGACCGCCCCTGCGCCGCCTTGGCCGCCCGCAGCACCGCACCCGCGTCCTGCCCGGGCAAGAGGTCGACGGCGATACCCTGCCCCTCGCGCCAGTAGGACGACACCTGCAGGATTGCCGGGCCAGAAAGCCCGCGATGGGTAAAGAGCATCGCTTCGTCAAAGCCCTGCCGCCCGACGCTGACCCTCCCGGGCACCGAAACCCCGGCAAGTGGCTGCATCCAGACCAGTTCTTGTTCGGCAAAGGTAAGCGGCACAAGGGCTGGCCTTGTTTCGACCAGGGGCAGCCCAAAGCTTTCGGCCACCCGATAGCCATATGCGGTGGCCCCCATCTTCGGGATCGACTTGCCCCCGGTGGCCACAACGACCGACCGCGCTCTCTGCGGCCCGCGTGCCGTGTCAACCACAAAGCCCGCCGGGTCCTGCCGGACGTCGCCCAAGGCGCAGTCAAGCCAAAGGGTCACCCCCGCCCGCTCCATGTCGCCGACCAGCATGGCCACCACCTGCGTCGCCGGTCCGTCACAAAACAGCTGGCCAAGCGTCTTTTCATGCCAGCCGATCCCGGCCGCATCGATCCGCGCGATAAAGTCCGCAGGCGTGAAGCGGCTAAGGGCCGAGGCGGCAAAGCGCGGATTTTGCGACAGGAACCGGTCTGGCGCGGTGGCGGTGTTGGTAAAGTTGCACCGCCCGCCGCCCGAGATCCGGATTTTTTCGCCGGGTGCCCTGGCATGGTCGATCACCAGCACGCGCCGCCCGCGCCTACCGGCCTCGACCCCTGCCATCATGCCGGCCGCACCGGCCCCCAGAATGATCGCATCCCAAAGCATGGCCTTGCCTATCCTTGCCACGGCCCTCGGGCAAGCGTTGAAAATTCGCGGATCGGCCCTTGCACGGCACCAGCGGCTTCGCTAAACACCGCCGCACAGTTGGGGCGTCGCCAAGTGGTAAGGCAGCGGTTTTTGGTACCGCCATTCCCAGGTTCGAATCCTGGCGCCCCAGCCATCCTTCGGGACTTGGCTTCAGTCTGCCAGTATCAGAACCTGCATCCGAAAGACCGATCCTGTGACAAACGCTGTGACCCTTCAGACCCTTGCCCGCGGCACCTTTGGCATCCTTGCCCCGGTTGTGCTGGCCGCCTGTGTCGGCAGCGGCGGTTCAAGCCCGATGCAGCTTTACCCGCTGGAAGGTCCGATCGCCCGCACCGACGCGACCGTGGTGATCGAAGCCACGGCCAAGAACACCCGCGGCACCTCGGGAGAGCTCAGTTTCCGGCTCCCCGGCAAGATCCGCTGCGACGGTACGTGGAGTTCGCTGACCCCGCGCGTCGTGTCCAAATCAAAGGGGCTGTCCTTGACCCTGAAAAAGACCGGCGGCGAAATCGGGGCCGAAACCGCCACCGTCGCAGGGGTGAACACGGGCGAAATCTACGCCGTCTGTGAGGATGGCACCCGGGTCCAAGGCACCTTCAGCATCGGGTCGGGAACCGCCAGCGGCACCGGCACCGCGACCGACACCAACGGCAATATATACAAGCTTCTGTTCTGATCACGGGCGGCTGGCCAAGGCGTCCGTCAGAAGGCTGATCACCGCGTCTCCTGGCACGTCCTTGGCGACAAAGGCCTGACCGATGCCGTTGACCAGGATAAAGCGCAGTTGGCCGTCAACCACCTTCTTGTCCTGACCCATCAGCGCCATCAGCGCCTCGGCCCCCGGCAGATCGCCCGGAATCTCGGCCAGATCGACCTTCATGCCCATCGCCCGCAGATGCGCGCGCAACCGGCTTGGGTCTTCTTGGGCGCACAGGCCAAGCCTGGCGGAAAGCTCTAGCGCCAGTGCGCAGCCGATCGCCACGCCTTCACCGTGGAGCAGCCGGTCGGAAAACCCCGTCGCCTTTTCCAGCGCGTGGCAAAAGGTGTGGCCCAGGTTCAAAAGCGCCCGCTCGCCGGTTTCGGTTTCGTCGCGCGCCACGATGCCGGCCTTCATCTCGACCGACCGGGTCACCGCCGTCAACCGGGCCGAGGCATCGCCCCGGCGCAGGGCCGGGCCGTTGACCTCAAGCCAGTCAAAGAAGGCCGCATCGCCCAAAAGCCCGTACTTGACCACCTCGCCATAGCCCGACAGAAGGTCGCGGTCGGGCAAGCTGTCCAGCACATCGATATCGGCCAGCACCAGGCTGGGTTGATGAAAGGCACCGACCAGGTTCTTGCCCTGGGCGGTGTTGATCCCGGTCTTGCCGCCGACGGAACTGTCGACCTGAGCCAAAAGGGTGGTCGGAAGTTGCACGAAACGCACGCCCCGCCGCAAGATTGCAGCGGCGAACCCAACAAGGTCTCCGATCACCCCGCCCCCCAGCGCCAGGACCAGATCGCTGCGTTCGATGTTTTGGTCCAAAAGCCAATCGGTCACCTGACCAAGATGGTCCCAGCCCTTGGTCGCCTCGCCCGGGGGCAGGACCAGAACCTCGTGGGCGATCCCTTCGGCTGACAGCGCGGCGGACAAGCCGGCAAGATGCGCCTTGGCCACGGTCCGATCGGTGACCACAGCCACCCGCAAGCGGCGCAAGAGGGGCGCAATCTCGGCCCCGGCGCGGCCAATCAGGCCCCGGCCGATGCGCACCTCGTAGGACCGCTCACCCAGCGCGACCGGAACCTTGTTCATGAATTTATTCCTTTTGCCCACCGGCCAGAACGTCCGGCCGCATCCGCAGCGCGGCGATCACCCGCGCGGCCATATCCTCGACCGAAAGCTCGGCGGCGCTGTCCACGACCAGATCGGCCTCGGCATAGATCATTTGTCGCGCCTCATAAAGCGCGCGCAGGGTTTCGCGCGGGTTTGGTGATCGCAGCAGCGGACGGGTGGTCTTGTGCCGGACCCGTTGCCACAACAGGTCAAGATCGGCCCGCAGCCAGACCGAAATGCCAGCCTCATGGATCAGCTGGCGATTGGCGACGGACAAGAACGCCCCGCCACCGGTGGACAAAATGCATGGCCTGCCCTGCAACAGCCGGGCGATCACCTCGGATTCGCGGGTCCGGAAGAAATCCTCTCCGTCTCGGTCGAAGATTTCGGCGATGCTGCGGTTGGCGGCAATCACGATTTCCTCGTCCGAGTCGCGCAGCTCCACCTCCAGCGCGCGGGCCAAGGCGGTGCCAACGGCGGTCTTGCCTGCGCCCATCATCCCAACGAGAACGACCGTCTTTTGCAGCTTTGCCATCACCCCACCTGCCCCGCATCGGGCGTTGCTTTCCGAATGCAGGATTTATTTCCACTCTGAATGGCGCGAAGTTTCAAGGAATGTTATAGAGATTCCGCTGCAATCCGTCTGACATGGCAAAATCCATCGGCGAGGTGGCAACAATCTGAGACTGGCTGTGACGCACAACGCAGCCACAAGGAAGGGCATGGGCATGGGTCGCGTCATCAGGGCTTTGGTTTTCTTGATGGTCTTGGCGCTGATCGGGCTGGCTGGCTATGCCTACTTCGGCAACCTCGCGCCCGAGCAGCGCGCGGTGACGCTGCCGGTGGTGCTTGATGCGCAATAGCACGCTTGGCCTTGGGGTCTGGCTGGCCACGGCCCTGCCGCTTGCCGCGCAAGAGGGGGGGCAACCCCTATCTGTCATCGACTGGCTGTCCGAGTCTGTGTCGTCCCCGGCCGGTGCAAACGTGGTCATCCTGGATGAACCGCCCGTGACCGACCCCGGCGGGGCCCTGCCCGAGCCGGTGGCGACCGCAGCCCTGGACGCCCCCGCCCCCGATGCGGTGGGGTTGATCGCGCCCGAGGTCTCGGGCCTGCCGCGCGACCTTTGGGGCGCGGGCCTGACGATGGAAATCGCCGCCCGGCTGACGGCCGATCAGGCGGGCGACCTGCCGGCGCTGCGCCAATTGTTTCTGACCATCCTCTTGGCCGAAGTGGCGGCGCCGGCCGATGCCGGGGGGCGGGGCGACCTGCTGCGCGTCAGGATCGACAAGCTTTTGGCGCTGGGCGCGCTGGAGCAGGCCGCGGCCCTGATTGCGGCAGCGGGCACAACCACGCCCGAGATGTTCCGCCGCGCCTTTGATGTCGCACTTTTGACCGGCGATGAAGACCGCGCCTGCCAGGCGATGGCGGCAAATCCGGCGCTGGCACCGACAGTGCCGGCAAAGATCTTTTGCCTTGCCCGGTCGGGTGGCTGGGAAACGGCGGCGCTGACCCTGCACACCTCTGAAGCCCTGGGCGAAATCTCGGCGGATCAGGCGGCGCTGCTGGGCCGGTTTCTGGACCCGGATCTATTCGAGGGTGCGCCAGTGCCACCCGCGCCCACGCCAGTCACGCCGCTGGACTGGCGGATTTATGAGGCGGTAGGCGAACCTTTGGGCACCGACGGTCTGCCGGTGGCGTTTTCCTATGCCGAGATCGGGCCAAGGGCTGGCTGGAAGGCCCAGATCGAGGCCGCCGAACGGCTGACCCGCGCGGGCACCATTCCGCCCAATGTCATCCTGGGGCTGTACACCGAACGCGAGGCGGCAGCCTCGGGCGGGGTCTGGGACCGGGTGGATGCCTTTCAGAACTTCGAGGCCGCCCTTGCGACGGGTGATCCCGACCAGATCGCGCAAGATCTGACCGTCGTCTGGGCGCTGATGCAAGAGGTCGAACTGGAGGTGCCCTTTGCCGTCCTGTTCGGCAAATCCCTGATCGAGGTCCCCTTGACCGGCAGCGCGGCCGAGATCGCGTTCCACATCGGATTGCTCTCCCCCCACAGCGACCGCGCCGCGCGCCAACACCGCGCGCAAAACCCGACCGAGGCGTTTCTGGTCGGGCTGGCCACGGGCGAGCTTGCAGGCCTTGTGCCGCCCGACAGCCTTGGCCGGGCCGTGGCCCAGGCCTTCCTCGCCCCAGCCCCTTCTGCAGAAGCCCAGGCGCTGTTCGACGCCAACCGCAAAGGCGAGGCGATCCTGATCGCCATCGACAACATCGGGCGCGGGGTCCAGGGCGATCTGCGCGGCGTGACCGAGGGGTTGTCGCTGTTGCGGCTGGTCGGGTTGGACGGCCATGCCCGCCGTACCGCGCTTGAGTTGATGCTGCTGGAGCGCCGGGGCTGACCATGCCCGACGCCGAAACTGTCCGATGGATTTCCACCTTTCTTGAGGCGCGACGGGCCGAGGCCGGCGCGGCGCGCAACACCGAACTGGCCTATGGCCGCGACCTTCTGGATTTTGCCGGCTGGCTTGCCGCCCGCCAGTCGGATTTTGCGACGCTGGACCGCAAGTCCGTCGAGGATTACCTTGTCGCCTGCGATGCCTTGGGCCTGTCCAAGGCCACCCGCGCCCGGCGGTTGTCGTCCATCCGCCAATTGATGCGCTTCGCGGTCGAGGAAGGCTGGCGCGCCGACAATCCGGCCTTGCGTCTGGTCGGTCCGGGCAAGACCAAAAGCCTGCCCAAGACGCTTGGCCGCGAGGACCTGCTGCGCCTGATCGAGGCGGCCGGCAAAAAGGGCCGCTCGGCGGGCGAACGCAGCCGCAATGCGACAGTGATCGAACTGCTTTACGCCACCGGCCTGCGGGTCAGCGAGTTGGTCAGCCTGCCCATTGCCGCCGTGCGCGGCAACCCCCGGATGATCCTGGTCCGCGGCAAGGGTGGCAAGGAACGGATGGTGCCGCTTTCGGCCCCCGCGCGCGACGCGCTGGCCGGCTGGCTGGCCTGCCGCGATGCCGATGACACCGCCGCCCGCACCTTGGGTCAGGTGCCGTCGCGGTATCTGTTTCCCGGCGACGGCCGTGCGGGCCACCTGACCCGGCAGCATGTGCATCTTCTGCTCAAGGACATCGCAGTACTGGCCGGCCTGTCGCCCGCCCTCGTCACGCCGCATGTGCTGCGCCACGCCTTTGCCACGCATCTTCTGGCCGGAGGGGCCGATCTGCGGGTGATCCAGACGCTGCTGGGCCATGCCGATATTGCCACGACCGAGATCTACACCCATGTCCTGGACGAGCACCTGAAGACGCTGGTCCTGACCCACCACCCGCTTGCCCGCAAAGGCTGACCCGACCGATGGACCCCGCCACCACATCGCCCCTGGATGCCGCCTTTTGGGCCACTTCTGTCGCCATCGCCCTGCTTTTGGGGCTGTCGGCGTTCTTTTCGGGGTCAGAAACCGCGCTGACCGCTGCATCCCGCTCGAAGTTGAAGGCGCAGGCCGACAAGGGTCTGTCTGGCGCGACGACGGCGATGCAGGTGACCGAAGACCGCGAGCGGATGATCGGTGCGCTGCTTTTGGGCAACAATATCGTCAACATCCTTGCCGCCTCGCTGGCCACGGCGCTGCTGACCCGGGTATTCGGCGACAGTGGGGTGGCCCTTGCCACGCTGATCATGACGGCCCTGGTGCTGATCTTTGGCGAGGTGCTGCCGAAAACGCTGGCCATCACCTATCCCGAACCGGTGGCGGCGCGGGTGGCCCCGGTTGTCCGGGGGCTGATCGTCGTCTTTACCCCGGTGGTTTACCTGGTGTGGGCGCTGGTGCGGGGGATTTTGTGGCTGTTTGGCTTGACCCCCAGCCCCGGCGGCGAGATGCTGGCCCTGCGCGAAGACATCGCCGGGGCAATTGCGCTGGGCCACTCGGGCGGGGCCGTGGAAAAAGAGGACCGTGACCGCCTGCTGGGTGCGCTTGACCTATCCCACCGCACCGTGGACGAGATCATGCGCCACCGCCGCCAGATCGAGATGATCGATGCCGACCTGCCCCCGGCCGAGATCATCGCCCGTGTCCTGGCCTCACCCCACACCCGATTGCCAATCTTTCGGGGCAGCGATGACCATATCCTGGGGGTGATCCATGCCAAGGACCTTCTGCGTGAGGTGGCGCGGATCGGGCGCGGCACTGATGGTTCGGGCGACGGGATCGACGGGCTGGAGATCACGAAGATCGCGATGAAACCCTATTTCATCCCCGACACCACCACGCTTGACGAACAGATGCGCGCCTTCCTGGCCCGGCGCACCCACTTTGCCCTAGTGGTCGATGAATACGGCACGCTGGAGGGGCTGATCACGCTTGAGGATATTCTGGAAGAAATCGTCGGCGAGATCACCGATGAATTCGACGTGGTGCACAAGGATGCCGGGCTAACCCGGGGGCCGGACGGGGCCTATCTGATCGAGGGCGGCATGACGATCCGCGACCTCAACCGCGCCACCGACTGGCGGTTGCCGGATGACGAGGCGAACACGGTTGCCGGTCTGGTGATCCATGAGGCCCAGATGATCCCGACCGAAGGCCAGGTGTTCAGCTTTCACGGCTTTCGCTTCGAGGTCACCGAACGGCGCGAAAACCGGATCACCAAGCTGGCGCTGCGGCCGCTTTAGCGCGCCCTATGCCAGACTGCGCAAGAAAGCGGCACCAGCGGTGCCAACGCCGGCCCAGGCGGCCACGGCTTCCCCGAAGGCCTGAAACAGCGGGCGCGACACCGGGTCGTTGGCCGCATTCCACTCGGGGTGCCACTGCACCGCCATGGTAAAGCCCGGGGCCCCGTCGACATAAATCGCTTCGGGCGTGCCGTCTGGGGCTTGGCCGTCAATCACGACGCGCGGGCCGGGGCGGGCAATGCCCTGGCCATGCAGCGTGTTGGTCATCACCTCGGTCGCGCCCAGAAGGCGATGGAAGCGCCCGCCTTCGGTAAAGCGCACCGGATGGCGCAGGGCGAACTTTTCCTCCAGCGTGCCGTCGGGCGGCATGCGGTGGTTCATGCGCCCGGGCAGCTCGCGAATCTCGGGGTAAAGCGTGCCACCAAGGGCGACGTTCACCTCTTGAAAGCCGCGACAGATGCCCAGGAAAGGCTGGCCGCGTTCAACGCAGGCCCGGATCAACGGCAGGGTGATCGCATCGCGGCAGCGGTCAAAGCAGCCATGCGCCGGCGTCTCAACCTCGCCATATTCGCTGGGGTGGACGTTGGGGCGGCCGCCGGTCAAAAGAAATCCGTCACAAAGATCAAGAAGTTCGTCGACCACTACATAGCGCGGGTCGGTCGGGATGATCAGCGGCATGCAGCCCGCCACATCGGCCACGGCGGCGGTGTTCATCGTCCCGCAGGAATGGGCCGGATATTCATCGTTCAACAAATAGCTGTTGCCGATAATTCCGACGACTGGGCGATTGCCCCGGCCTGACGCTCCATCCACGCTTGGTCACCTGCGCTGCATTTCACTCAGCATATCGCGAAGTTTCTGCGGCTGAAAGCCCCGCCTGTAACAGATTTTGCACAAAGCAGGCTGCATTTGCGCAGGTTGGCCCCGGCTCACGCAATGCTTACTTTCCGTGCGCACAAAGCTGGCGCATAGACGCTGCACATCTGTTGGAGGTTTCCATGCTGCGCCGCCTTGCCCCCGCCCTTCTGGGCCTGACCCTTGCCCTTCCCGTTCTTGCCTTGCCCGTGCTGGCAGAAGAAACGGTCGTGGATCATTCTGGCCATGTGATGCCCGGCGCGGGCGACACTGGGCCTGCCTCGCTGGCCTATATGGCGGCGAATGACGCCATGCACCAGGATATGGCCATCACCTACAGCGGCAATGCCGATGTCGATTTCATCAAGGGCATGATCCCGCACCACCAGGGCGCGGTCGCGATGGCGCGGATCGTGCTGGAACATGGGACAGACCCCGAGGTGCGCAAACTGGCCGAAGCCGTGATCGCCGCACAAGAGGCCGAGATCACGTGGATGCAGGACTGGCTGGCCGCAAACGGCGGCTAAGTCCTTACGCCCCCGCCGCCACCACGGCAGCCGCCGCCGCCAGGGCCCCCGGCCCATGCGCGATGCCCAGGGCCTGCAAACCGGCCTCCATCACCGCCAGCGCCCCCAGCGTCATATGGGCATTCACATGGCCCATATGCGCCACGCGTAGAAAGCCGTGATAGGCCGGGTCGGTTGACGGGGCCATGCCAAGGCCGATGCCAAGCGTCACGCCGGCCTTTGTCTCGCACCATGTGCGCAGGCGGGTGGCATCGGGCGCGCCAAAGCGGGCGGCGGTGACCGACCAGCCGCGATGCTGGGGGTCCGCCACATTCATCCCGATGGCAGGGTTGCCGATGCTCCAGGCGTCAAAGGCGGCCCAGACCGTGCGGGCAAGGGTGTGGTGGCGGCGCCAGACCTGCTCTAGCCCCTCGCCTGCGATCAGGTCGAGCGCGGCGCGCAGGCCGAAAAGGTGGCTTGTGGGCGCGGTGCCGTCCCAGATCTGCCAGAACTCGGCCGCATCAGTGCGCGGCCCCCAGGCCCAATAGGGCGTGACCAGGTCGCTGCCCAGACTGCGCTGCCGCGCGGCATCGGAGAACCAAACAAAGGCCATGCCCGGCGGCGTCATCAACCCCTTCTGGCAGGCCGCGACCATCACATCGACGCCCCAGGCATCCATCCTGAATTCGTCGCAACCCAGGCTCGCGATACAATCCACCGCCAGAAGGGCCGGATGCCCCGCCGCATCGATGGCCGCCCGCAAGGCCGGGATATCGGTCTTGATCGAACTGGCGGTATCGACATGCGTGGTCAGCACCGCCTTGATCCGGTGCCCGGCATCGGCGCGCAGGGCCGCCTCGACCCGACCCATATCCACCGGCGCGGATTTGCCGAAATCCAGCACCTCGACCGCGACACCCATCGCGCGGGCGCTTGCCGCCCAGGAAAGGCCGAACTGGCCGGTGGCCAGCACCAGCGCCCGGTCGCCCCGGCTAAAGAGGTTGGCATTTGCCGCTTCCCAGGCAGCATGGCCGTTGCCAATATACATGGCGACATGGTCCGAGGTTCCCGCCGCGCGGCGCAAGTCAGGCCAAAGGCTGGCCACAAGATCGATCAGCGGGCCTTCATAGATGTTGGGCGACCCCTGGTGCATCGCCCGCAGCACCTGATCTGGAATGACCGACGGGCCGGGAATGGCAAGATAAGGGCGGCCATGGGCAAGGCTCATCTGCGGGTCTCCTGATGACAGGCACCATGGCTAGCCCCCAGTCCGGGCGCCGTCAACCAGCCCCGCCCCAGCCTGCGGGCCCCGCCTTGTCAGTTGCGGCCAATCGGGCTAAGCCGCATTGTCCTTCCAACCCGAGCGTCCAACCCATGATCCGCAAGCTTCATCAACGTCTCAAGGACTGGCAGGACGACCTGGGCAAACGCTACGGGTCTGACATTTCGACCCCCGCCGCCCGCCGCGCCGCCAGTTGGCACTTTCAACTGTCGGACCATGCCTTTCTGCGCGCCTGGTGGACCAACCTTGACCAGGTAGCACCCGGCGTCTGGCGGTCCAATCAACCCTCGCCCAAGCGGCTGGCCCGTCATGCCCGTGACGGTCTGAAGACGGTGATCAACCTGCGCGGCGCACCGAAAGAAAGCTTCTGGCTGTTCGAGGATGAAGCCTGCCGGGCCCATGGGCTGACCTTGCACAGCGTCGGCATGTCGGCCCGCCGGGCACCCAGCCGATCCGCGCTTTTGGACCTGCATCGGCTGTTCACCAGCGTCCAGCGTCCGATGCTGTTTCACTGCAAATCCGGTGCCGACCGGACCGGGCTTGCCGCCGCGCTGTATCTGATCTGGTGCGAAGGCCGCCCCCTGGCCGAGGCACAGGCGCAATTGTCGCTGCGCTATCTGCATGTGGCACAAAGCTCGACCGGGATCCTGGACCACCTTCTGCGGCTATATGGGCGCGAGGCCGACCGGACCGGCATCAGCCTGCTTGATTGGATCGCGACCCAGTACGATCCGGACGCGCTGACCCTGTCGTTCCAACGCTGGCAGGCGCGCGGCAAGGAGGGCGCCTGGTGAGGCCCCACGACGCCGACCGCCCATCGCTGAATCTGCTTGCCTGGCTCTGGCGCGACCACTTGCGCCGCCGCACCGGGGCAATGCTCGCCGCGCTGGCGCTGATGGCAGCCGAGGGGGCAACCGCAGGCCTTCTTTCCTATCTGATGCGGCCGATGTTCGACCAGGTCTTCATGGGCAGCAACCGGGGGGCGGTGGTCTATGTCGCGGTGGCGGTGGCAGCGGTGTTCAGCGCCCGGGCCATTGCAGGCTTTGGCCATCGGGTCATCCTGGCGCGGCAGGCCGAGCGTATCTCGGCCGAGTTGCAACAGGCGCTGCTTGCCCATATCATGCGGCTGGACCTGGGCTTCTTCATGGCCCACCCGCCTGGCGCGCTGATCGAACGGTTGCGCGGCGACACCGCCACCCTGCGCGGGCTTTGGGGCCCGATCCTTTCGGCCCTGGGGCGCGATGTGGTGGCGCTCTTGTCGCTCTTGGCGGTGGCTTTGTGGATCGACTGGCTCTGGACGCTGATCGCGGTGGTGGGCGTGCCCCTGCTGGTGCTGCCGCTGGCCGCGCTGCAAAACAGCGTCCGGCGCACCGCAAGAACCGCGCGCGAGGCGGCGGCGGTGTTGGCCACCCGGCTGGACGAAGTGTTTCACGGCATCACCACGATCAAGCTGACCGGGTCAGAGGTGCACGAGTCCAACCGGTATCGTCGCGCGCAGGACGGCTATCTGCGGGCGCAGTTCCGGTCAGAGGCTGCTGCCGCCGCGATCCCGGCGCTGATCGACGTGGTGGCGGCCCTGGGGTTTGCGGGCGTGATGCTGTACGGCGGGCTGCAGATCATGGACGGGGAAAAGACCCTGGGCGAGTTCATGTCGTTCTTCGTCGCCATGGCGCTGGTATTCGAACCCCTAAGGCGCCTGGGCAGCGTAGCGGGCTCCTGGGCCCAGGCTCGCGCCAGCCTGGAACGGATGCGGGACGTGCTTGACCTGCAAAGCCGGCTGACGCTTGCAGCCAACCCGATGCCCATCCCCGTCGGCCGCGATCTTGTGCTGCATGACGTGCAGTTCGCCTATGACGGCGCCCCTGTCCTGCAAGGCGTCAGCTTCACCGCCAGAGCTGGGCAGACCACCGCTTTGGTCGGCCCGTCAGGTGCGGGAAAGACCACCGTCTTTCACCTTCTGACTCGCATGGCCGATCCGACCGGGGGCACGGTCACCCTGGGCGGCACCGATCTGCGCGATCTGGACCTGGCCCGCCTGCGACACCAGTTCGCGGTCGTCGCGCAAGACACGGCTTTGTTTGATGAACCCATCTCGGTAAATCTGCGCATGAGTGCCCCCGACGCCGACGACCAGGCGCTGAAGCAGGCGCTGGGCGACGCCAATGCCGGGTTCATCGCCGATCTGCCCTTGGGGCTTGAGACACCCGCCGGCCCGCGCGGCTCGGCCCTGTCGGGCGGGCAGCGCCAGCGCATCGCCATCGCCCGCGCCCTTTTGCGCGATGCACCGATCCTGCTGTTGGACGAGGCCACCAGCGCCCTTGATGCGGCCAGCGAACGGCTGGTGGCCGAAGCCCTGACCCGGCTGGGGACCGGCCGCACCACCATCGTGATCGCCCACCGGCTTGCAACGGTGCAGGACGCGGACAAGATCGTGGTGATGGATGCTGGCCGGGTGGTCGACGAGGGGACCCACGTCGAGCTTTTGGCCAGGGATGGCCTTTACGCCGAGCTTTACCGGCTGCAGTTCAAGGACCAGACCGATGTCCGGTGAAGCTGCCCCCAACCGCCGGATCACCCGCCTTGGTGGGGCTGATGCGCTGGGCTTCCTGCAAGGACTGACCAGCAACGACCTGATGCCGCTTGGCAAAGGCCCCGGCATCGTCTGGACGGCCCTTTTGACGCCCCAAGGCAAGTACCTCGCCGATTTCTTCGTCGTGAACACCGGAGAGGCTCTGCTGCTGGACCTGCCCGACGCCATCGCCGATGCCACATTGCGGCGTCTGGCGATGTACCGGTTGCGTGCCGATGTGCAGTTCCTTCCCAGTGCCGACCGGGTGCGGCGAGGCCTTGGTCCGGTTCCACCGGATGCCCTGCCCGATCCGCGCCATCCCGCGCTCGGCTGGCGGGCCTATGGCCCCGCCGTCGGCACGGCCCCGACGATCGACTGGGACGCGATCCGGGTTGCGCATCTGATTCCGGAAAGCGGGGTCGAGTTGATCCCGGAGGAGACCTATATTCTGGAAGCTGGGTTCGAGCGCCTGCATGGCGTCGACTTCCGCAAGGGCTGCTACGTCGGTCAGGAAGTGACCGCGCGCATGAAACACAAGACCGACCTGCGCAAGGGACTTGTGCGGGTCGCCATCACCGGCACCGCCGCTGTGGGCAGCCCGGTTCTGGGGGACGGCAAAGAGGTTGGGCGGATCTTCACCCAAAGCGGCGGTATGGCCATAGCGCATCTGCGCCATGACAGGATCGGCCTCGATCTGACCGCAGGCGACGCAAGGCTGGTTGCCGATCCTGATGCGCCCGCCTAAGAATTTTCGGCGAAAATTCTTGGGCCTGACCTTCCGATGAAAAGAATTTTCGCAGAAAATTCTTTGACTTATGCGCGTTCGGAATATTCCATCAATTCAGTATGGACGATGATCATCTCGTCCATGTTGATGAACGGCGGCACCATGATCCGCACGCCGTTATCAAGAACCGCCGGCTTGTATGACTTGCTCGCGGTCTGGCCGTTTTGGACCGGTTCGGTTTCCACCACCTTGCAGGTCACTTTCTGCGGGATGGTCACGTTCAGGGGTTCCTCGCCGAAATACTGCACCGAGACGGTCATCCCGTCCTGCAGGAACGGCCGCCGGTCACCCAGCAGGTCGGCATCAAGCTCGATCTGCTCGTAGGTTTCATTGTCCATGAACACCAATCGCCCGTCGGTTTCGTACAGAAACTGCTGATCCTTCATCTCAAGCTCGACCTGTTCGACCTTGTCTTCCGACCGGAAGCGTTCGTTCAGCTTGCGTCCGTCGCGCAGGTTCTTCAACTCGACCTGGGCAAAGGCGCCCCCCTTGCCGGGCTTGACGTGGTTTACCTTGACCGAGGCCCAAAGCCCCCCGTCATGTTCCACAATCGTCCCTGGCCGGATCTCGTTTCCGTTGATTTTCGGCATCGATCACACCTTTACGAGAATGTTGCCCAAGGGCTGCCCGCTTCCTATATCCGGGGTGTCTGCGCGCGGCAAGCGCCGAGGAAACTTGCAGGGAACGGCACCAGGGAAAGCTATGCGCCTAGCGCATACCAGCTATACCAAACCGATCCCCCCGAATCGTGACCAAACCGTTACAACCACCAAACGCCGAAAAGACAAGAGCAAGAAAAAGGATCGACCGATGCTGGATACCATCGACAGCACCGCATTCAATTTCGAACAAGGCCAGCGCGCGCGCAAACTTTTTGCCGCCGTCGTTCTGGCTGCGCTGGATGATGCGATTGCGGATGACAAGAAATATGGCAACGGCCCTGACCAGATTGCGCGCTGGGCGCGGTCGCGCGACGGTCGCGAGGTGCTGTCCTGCGCCGGAATCGACCCGAACGAACGGGTGGTCAAGGGTTTGATGGAATTTGTGACCAAAGGCGTGCGCACCAGTGTCGCGCTTAGCCGCGAAGAAGCCGAGCGTCGTCATGCTCTGGAATCCGATCAGGCCGAAGCCGCCTGACCTGCCTTAACAGATCAACTCGGCAAGGCGCGCCCGTTCGAGGCGCGCTTTTTTTGTTGCGGGTCATTCTTGCGGCTTAATCCAGCGACCGTGCGGTCAGGGCACGGTTTATTTCGGCCCGTACCAGCTTGCGAACATTCTGGGTGATCTTTTCGCCCAGAATTCCCTGCAATTCCTCGCGGATCAGACTGCGGACGATGTCATTTAGCGCCGCTTCGTCGATCACCGTCACCGGATTGCCGTCGGCGTCAGTCAGCCCCGACACGGGTCCCGACATCGGCCCCAGCCCTGCAGCCACGACCTCGGCCTCGCCAATCAGCGCAGCCCGGGCCTCGGCAAATTGTGGAAAGGGCACCACCGAGTCCGCACCGCCCCCGTCTGCCCGATCAAGGTCGGGATCAGGGTCAACATCAGGATCGCCATCGCCCAAAGTTCCCTCAGACTGCTCCATGCCGTCCGTCTGGGCAGCGTCACCCGGCGCATCCTGATTGCCTGGAAAATCCAGCGCGTCCTTTGCGTCAAGGCCAGGGTCCGTGCCAGCTATCGCTGCGCCCGGCTCGGCCCAAACGGCATCCTCCCAGTCGTCTTCGACCAAATACAGCATCGGGTCAGGCTCGGGCCGGGATTGCGCCGTTTCGGGCGACGGCAGATCGTCAACCTCGGCAGCGGCGGCGACCACTTCGGTCACGACCTGAAAGGCCGGGGTCAGGATCAGCCGATCATCGCGCAGGTCACGCGACATCGGTCGCGGGCTGGCCTCTGGCGCAACCAATCTGCGGACCGAAGAGGCTACATCTTCGATGTCAATGGTGACCATGCGTTCTGCCATCTGCGCCTTCCGTTCCCACCCGCGCAACAATCACGATGGTACACGCCAAGACCGCGTCAAAGCAAAGCAAATTTAAGTCCGCGAACCGCAGCGCCCGTCAATCGCCAATCTTTTCCAGAATGAGGTCAAGCTTTTTGCCCTGAACGCTGTGCGCGGGGGCGGTCTGGACTGCATCATAATAGGCTTCCGGATCGTAGGTCGGGATGCCCAGCTGCAGATGCTCTACCGTCAAAAGCCCCATCGCCGACAGCACGCGATAAACGCCGACATAGCCCTCGGCTTCGGCCTCCAGGCGGGCGTTGCGCGCATCAAGCAGTTCTTGCTCGGCGTCCAGAACGTCCAGCGTGGTCCGCGAGCCAAGGTCAGCCTCCTGCTTGACGCCGTCAAACGCGGTCTGCGCGGCACGGATCTGCTCTTGCGTGGCAGCGATCGAGGCCGCCGAGACCGCAAGGTTCGCCCAAGCCACACCCAGTTCTTGAACGATGTTCACCGCCGTCTGCTGCAGGGACGACTGCGACTGATCCTTGCCCGCGATGGCCTGCCGCTGCAGCGCCGACAGCCGCCCCCCGGCGTAAAGGGTCTGGCTCAGGTCCAGGCTAAGGCTTTGGGACTCGCTCCCGTCATCGTCCAGACCAAGGCTGAGGCCGGCGCTGATCGTTGGCCTCGTCGCGGCCTCGGCCAGCGCAACTTGCAGGTCTGCGACCGTCACCAGATACTGCGCTTCGGCGATCGACGGGTGGGTTGCAAGCGCGACGGATTGCGCCTCTTCCAGGGTTTTTGGCAGATCGGGAAGTTTCGGCAAGGCGGCAAGCTGCCCCGGATAATCGCCGGTGGCCGCCTTGTAGGCCTCGCGGGCGATCATCAGGCCGCCCTCGGCCGATGCCAGCGCCGAACGTGACCCTGCCAACCGCGCTTCGGCAATGGCGACATCGGTCCGCGTCGTCTCGCCGACCTCGAAACGGTCCTCGGCGGCGCGGAGTTCCTGGGTGATCAGCCGAAAGTTGCTTTGCCGCAGGGCCACAACTTCTTGCGCCAACCGGACATCGACATAGGCCTGCACGGCCGCAAGCAGCACTTGCTGCTCGACCCGGATCAGCGCCTGACGGGTCGCAAGCACGCTTTCGCGCGCGATCTCGACCCCAAGGCGGTTCCGGCCAAAGTCAAACAGTGTCAGTTCGGCACTGAGGCCAATCGACGAACTGAGCCCTTCGGACACGACATCACCCGACCCGCTGTCGGTGACGGACCGCAGCCAGCTGCTATCGGCCGAAAACGCAACCACCGGGCGGAGGGCAGAGACCGCCTCGGCCACCCCCTCATCCGCAGCGCGCAGGACGGCACGGTTCTGGTCAAGAAGGTTCGAGTTTCGATAGGCCGCGATCAGCGCATCGGTCAGCGTTTCCGCATCAGCCATCGGTGCGGCCATGAACCCGGCCACCGCCATCACTATCGCCCCACACCAAACGCGCATCCGCCAACCTTTCACTTTCTGCGACCCGAACCGGGCCAGTTCGATCTGACATCAGGGCGGGACGCAGCATGCCCCGGACCCGACAGGACGCCCAGTCGCGTCAAAGCACGAAGTCTTTGGCCTTGCCAAAACCGGGCAGTATCGGAGCGGCGGCATTGAACACCGGCCGCCAGGTCACCCCACCATCCCGCTTGAAACCGAGCTTGGCCGTCCCAAGCGCCCCGTCCATGAAAATCGCGCCAATCCGCCCGCCATCCCTAAGCTGCGCCTGCAGCATGTCAGGCAAGCGTTCGATCGCCCCTTGCAGAATGATCACGTCATAGGGGGCATGTTTTGCCGACCCTTGCGTCAAGGGCCCCGTGACCACCAAAGCGTTGTCAACGCCTTCCTCGGCCAAAAGCCGGCCAGCATCGGCGGCCAGGCCCGGGTCCTGTTCTACCGCAATCACGGTATCGGCAAGCCGGGCGATCACTGCCGACGAATAGCCCAGCCCACACCCCAGATCGAGCACCATCTCATCGGGTTGAATGTCCAGCGCATCCAACAGCTTCGCCAGGCTGCGCGGTTCTAGCAGAACCCGGTCGGTCCGCAGCAGCAGGTTTTCACCGACATAGGCCGCCTCGCGCCGGTCATCGGGAACATAAACCTCGCGCGGGACCGACAGCATCGCATCAATGATCGGAAACTTGGTGACATCCGATGGGCGAATCTGCGTGTCGACCATGGTCATGCGGCGGCTGGCAAATTCGGTCATTCTGAACTCATCGGTTTGGATATTGCCCTCTGGTTCTTGCCACAGAAGCCCCAGCCTCGCAACCGGGGATCGCTGCCTGTGGCCAGATTAGCCGCCATCATGCCCATTCACCCGACCTGGTCACCCGACCTGACCATTGGCCCCACCATTGGCCCGATCCATGGCCCCCCCACTGGTCCCCCCACTGGCCCATGCCAGCGCCTGTTCGCCAAGTTTGCGGAACTTTGCCGAGGCTTGCGCAAGCCGGGCGCTCCATTCCGGGTTCGGGGTCTGGCCTTCGGTGACCTTGAAGAACACCTGCAGCATGCAGGCGATGGCAAAGGGTTCTATCACCGCGGCTTTGACTGCCCAGGCAAAGACCAAGGCAAAGACCAGCATCGCGGCGCTGCTTTCGCCCGGCAAGGCCCAGACCACCGCCGCCGCCGGGGCCAGCATCACCACAAACACCAGCACCGACAGGCCCCAGACGAACAGCGTCAGCCAGGCGGCATTGACCAGCATTGCCCGCGCGTTCTGGGCATACAGCACCAGCCCCTCTTGCGCCGAGGCAAAGGCATTGTCCGACCGCGTGCGCAGCGCATGGGCCAGAATGATCTCGTCCACCAGCCCGACTGCAAGCCGCAGATAGGCGCGCAGGACCCCCATCACCCGGTCCAGCCCCGGAATCGGCAGGATCGACATCAGCCCCTCCAGAAGGCCCGTGACCACATTGATCACCCCTTTGATCAGCTGGTCCAGCGCGAACAGCGCCGAGGCTTGGCCAAAGCGCTTGGCGACGATGCCTTGCGCATAAGTGATCTGGCCCTGCCCGCCCGGCAGGTCTTTGCCATCAAGATATTCCACCATCACCGCGACATGGCCCGCCTTGACGAGGTACAATAGGTAATCGCGGAAAAAGAACACCACGCCCGCGGTCATCCCAAAGCCAAAGGTGCCGCCCCAGAAGGTGCTGGAGATCTGGAACTCCTCATCCCCCATGAGGCCGACGCCGTAGCCGACGCCCGCCCCGGTGCCGGTGATCAGAATGATCGCGGCGGTGATGGCAAAATAGACGATGATGCGGAACACCACGAAAGGCGCGGTGCGCACCATCATGCCGATGCTTTTCCCGATGCTGAAATCCCACATGGCAACCTCCACTCTGAATCTGGCGGCAGAGTGCGGCGGACCTTGGCAAAAGGCAAGACTCAGGCGGAACCCTGGCGGGACTCACCCGCCAGTTTCGCCGCCAAAGCGCGCAAGACAGCCGCGATATCGGCGGCGGTCAGGCCCGCTTCGCCGTACATCTGGGCGGGGCTGGCCTGATCGATGAAGCTGTCGGGCAAGGTCAGGCAGCGGATCAGCCGGCCCTGGTCAAGCCCCCCCGACCCGGCCAGATAGTGCAGCACCTGCGCGCCAAAGCCGCCCGCAGCGCCCTGTTCCAGCGTCACCAGCGCGCCGTGGTCGGCCATCAACTGGTCGATCAACGCGGTATCCAGGGGCTTGGCAAAGCGGGCGTCGGCGACCGTGACCGCGATCCCCTCCCCCGCCAGAAGGTCAGCCGCCACCAGCGACTCGGACAGATGCGCGCCGAAGGACAAGAGGGCAACGTCGCCCCCATCGCGCACGATCCGGCCTTTGCCGATCTCCAGCACCTCACCCTTAGCGGGCAGGTCCAGCCCCACCCCCTCGCCACGCGGATAGCGGAACGCGATGGGTCCCTGGTCATGCGCCGCGGCGGTGGCGAGCATATGGACCAGTTCCGCCTCGTCGCCTGCGGCCATCACGGTCATGTTGGGCAGGCTGGCAAGGAAGCCGATGTCAAAGGCCCCGGCATGGGTGGCCCCGTCCTGGCCCACCAGCCCCGCCCGGTCGATGGCAAAGCGGACGGGCAGGTTCTGCAGCGCCACGTCATGCACGATCTGGTCGTAACCGCGCTGCAGAAAGCTGGAATAGATCGCGCAAAACGGGCGCATGCCTGCCGCAGCAAGGCCTGCCGCAAAGGTCACGCCATGCTGTTCCGCGATGCCCACATCAAACACCCGGCCCGGAAAGCGCCGCTGCATGATGTCAAGGCCGGTCCCCCCCGGCATGGCGGCGGTGATCGCCACAATGCGCGGATCCTCGGCGGCCATGGCCGTCAGACGCTCACCGAACACTTGCGTATAGCTGGGCGCATTGGCCTTGGCCTTGACCTGCGCGCCAGTGGCCACGTCGAACTTGGCCACCCCGTGATACTTGTCATCAGCCCCCTCGGCGGGGGCGTAACCCTTGCCCTTGACCGTAACGCAATGAATGAGGACCGGACCCGAGGCCCTTGCCTTGGCCGCGCGCAAGGTGGCCAGCAATTGGCCCATGTCATGGCCATCAATCGGGCCGATGTATTCAAAGCCGAATTCTTCGAAAAGCGTGCCGCCGCCCGGCAATCCGGTCACCAGCGCCCGCGCCCGCCGCGCGCCGTCACGGATCGGGCCGGGAAGGGCTGCCTCCAACCCTTCGGCCGCCGCCTTCAGCACCGCCAGCGGGCCCTTTTCGGCGATGGCGTTCAGATAGCTTGACATCGCGCCCACCGGCGGGGCGATGGACATGTCATTGTCGTTCAGGATGACGAACAGCCGCTCCTTGAGGTGCCCGGCGTGGTTCATCGCCTCATAGGCCATGCCGGCGGTGATCGCGCCATCGCCGATCACCGCGATTGTGTCACCCACGGGCATGCCCAACTTGCGGCCCATGGCGAACCCCAATGCTGCCGAAATCGAGGTGGAGGAATGGGCCGCGCCAAAGGGGTCGTAATCGCTTTCCGACCGCTTGGTGAAGCCGCTAAGCCCGTCCTTTTGCCGCAACGTCCCCATCCGGCCCCGCCGTCCGGTCAGTATCTTGTGCGGATAGCACTGGTGGCCGACATCCCAGATCAGCTTGTCGCGCGGCGTGTCGAACACGGCATGGATCGCCACGGTCAATTCGACCACCCCCAGGGATGAGCCCAGATGCCCGCCCGTGCGGCTGACGGCTTCGATCGTGTCCTGGCGCAACTCGCTGGCCAGGGCGGTCAGGGCGCTGTCGTCCAGATGCTTGAGGTCGGCAGGCGAGGCGACTCGGTCCAGGATCGGGGTGCGGCTGGCTTGGTCCATCAAGGAATGCCCTTAGAAGGGAAAGAAATGCCGTGCGAGGAGGCCCCGCACGGCTGAAGTTCACGACCGGAAAACCGGGGCAGACCAAGCTGCGGCCCGCCCCTGCCCAGGTATCAGGCCAGATCGCTGCCTGCGGGCAGCACAAGGCTGCTCCAGGTGTTGGGATCGGGCGTCTCGCGGCTTTCGGCAGGCAGGAAGGTCCCCACCAGCCAGATCGTGGTCAGCACCAGGCCAAAGCCCACCACCACCAAGGCCGCCCAACCCGCCCCGCGCAGCATCTGCCCGGTGATCCAGGCGGTCAGCGTCGCGCGGCGCGACAGGGAATAGTAGTTGTCGTCGGACATGTCGCTCTCCTTAGTTCAACGGGGCGTAGTTGTGTTCTTGCGCCCAGACATACCAGTTGTCGACCACGGTGCCGGTCAGAAGGATGCCGATGCCGCCGGTCAGCGTGACCAAGATGGCGAACCACCAGGCCCAGCGGTGGATGCCTTCCATCGTGGCGTTGAAGCCCATGGTCCAGCGCCAGAACAGGGCCGCACGTTCCGAGGCGGTGCCCCGGTCGGCGATCTGTTCCAACTCCCGGTCGCCACCAAAGCGGCTGACGGCCAGGATCGTGGCCCCGTGCATCGCAAACAGCAAGGCGGACCCGTACAGGAACACGATGCTAAGGGCGTGGAAGGGGTTGTAGAAAAGGTTGCCGTAAGAGAGCGAGAAGTTGTTGGTCCAGTCGAGGTGCGTGAAGATGCCGTAAGGCACCGCCTCAGACCACGATCCCATCAGGATCGGGCGGAACAGGCCCAGCACCAGAAAGAGCCAGATCGCCGAGGCAAAGGCCCAGCACACATGCTTGCCCATGCCAAGCGCCACGGCCCGCATGTAGCTGCGCACCCACCAGGACAGAACGCTGACCAGCAGGAAGAACGAGGCGATCAAGAAATAGCCCCCCTCTGCCAGCGGCGGAAAGCGCAGGCCCCATTCCGCCGACGGCGGGTCAAGCGACAGCCAGAAAAGGTCGCGCAGGAACACCGCCGGGTTGAACCCGGCCTGATACCAGAACCAGCCGCCCACCATGGTGAACCAGACGATCCCCGAGAACAGCGACACCACGCCCATGGTGCCCAGATAGATCGGCCCCAACTGCGCATTGCCGACCCAACCTGCAAGGGTGGAGAACGTCGCCCCCGTGCCCCGGTTGGCCAGATCCACCTCCTCGACCATCCCCATTTCGGGGGCGCCGCGCACCTGGACCTGATTGAAGATGTTTTGATACTCAGCCATTTACGCCTCCCGGAATGTCGGCCCACCACGGCAGCTGCAGCCACCAGTCCCACCACACGACCCACTGATCGAACCAGATGGTGCCAGAGATCACGATACAGACCGCCGACCAGAAGCCCGCGTTCAGCGCCAGAAGAAGGCCCAGGCGGTGGATGCCCAGCGTGCCGATCGAATAGCCGATGAAGTCGCGGAAGAACGTGTCTTCATGTTCCGGCGACCGCATCTCCTTGCCCTTTTCGGGGTTGGCCGCCGACAGGATCAGACCGCCATGCAAAGCCAGGGCCAGCGCGTTGGTGAAGAAAAAGCTCACCGCGATCATATGCGCCGGGTTGTAGTGGAAGTTGCCGTATTGGTAGCCGGTGTTCGACACCCAATCGAGGTGGGTGAAGATGCCGTAGGGGAACGCATAGCCCCAGGCCCCCATAAGGACCGGACGGATGATCACCAGCGTCACATAGGCAAAGATCGCCACACCAAAGGCAAAGGGCACATGATAGCCCATGCCCAGCTTGTTGCAGATTTCAACCTCGCGCAGCATCCAGCTTACGAATGAACACACCGCGCACATCGTGATCAGCTGCCACAAGCCGCCCTCCCGCAAGGGCGCGAAGGCCAGGCCGTATTCCACGGCCGGCGGGTCGATCGAGATCAGCCACGGGTTCCAGACCCCCTCTAGCGCCGTCCCGTAGAAGATCAGGATGGTGCCAAGGGCGGCAAAAAAGAACGTCGTGACGCCGAAGAAGCCGACATAGAACGGCCCGACCCAGAAGTCGAAAAGGTTCCCGCCGACCAGCGTGCCACCCGGCACGCGATATTTTCGCTCGAAGCTGAGCAGTGCCATGCTTCATTCTCCACTTGCGCGAGGCCAGCGGTCACCCAGGTAAGGGCGACCATGCCTGAAGTTGATTCCCATGATGGTGGCGGGCGACGTCCCGAAGGCCGCCGCCCGCAACTGGGGTAGGCCCGTTACTCGGTAGCAGCCACGGCCGCGCGCTGATACTTGGCGGCGGCAATGTCGAACCAGTTGTAGTCGGGCGTGCTGAGCAGGACGAGGTGAATCATCGCAGCCAGCAGGAAGAGGAACACCCCTTGCGCCACGAACACGCGGCGGGGATCGAAGATCAGCCAGATTTTGTAGAACTTGGACATGTCTTGTTCCTCCTCAGAACCACGGACGCCAGATGAACACCGCCGCATGGGCGATGATCGCGACGGTTGTGAACAGCACGAGGCCCTGCATGTAGACAGAGTGCAGCTCTTGCGCCTGCTCGTCGGTAAGACCTGTGAAGCTCAGGTCGGATTTATCAGCCATGTTATCCTCCGAAGGAATTGACTGACGCCGCATACCCTGCGGCTGGGTTCACGGGTTGGCGGAATGCCTTCCCGAGTTTCTCCGCGCCCCCCGAAAAACGGGGGATGCGGTGAATGGCGGTTCCGGTGGAAATGGGCGCACACCCACCGGAGGATCGAGCTGCCAGGGTTTCCGGTTCTGGCAGAGCCCCCCCCCACCTGCGGCGAGGGAGTGAATTTCGGCGGCCTTTAGGGCCGGAAGATCGCCGGGGTGATCGCCCCGGCTTCACGCCAGGCGCGGGCCATGGGCCCATGCACCGGCAATTGGCGGTCGCGGATCAGCCCGTAAACCCAGGCCAGCGTCGCAAAGGGGATCGCGACGAGGAAGATCAGCGCGAAGTAGACGTAGAATTCCACCTTGGGCGTGCGATGCCCGTAGCTGCTGCTGTGACCCGTGACATGGCCACCTGCGGTGTGATCGCTCATCGGACCCCTCCCTTTGTGTTGCTTTCGGCCGGCTTTTGCAGTCCGGCCACGAATTCAAAAATCACCCGCTCGGCACCATGGTCGAGCGCGGCCTTTTCAGCCGCATCGCGCAGGGTGCGCGCTGCGGAAATGCGGGTCAGAACCGGGTGTTCGGATACGATCCGGTCCAGTTCGGCCTGCGCATCGACATCCCAGGGGAAATCGCGGCGCAGGGTTGTGGGGGTGGCGGCGGCGCTGTCCATGTCGGTGCCCAGGGGCAGGATATGGAACAAGGCGTCGAACAGGCCGTTGCAAACCTCTTGCAGCAGATAAACCGCCCCGGCGTAGCCCATGAAGGGCGTGCCCGTGGCGCGGCGGATGGCGGCACCCGGGAACCCGGCGGGAATGAACACCGGCTGCGGGCCGTGACCGGCCTTCAGCTCGGCCATGTACATCTTTTCGTTGATCGATCCCATCACGATCAGCGGGCGGTGCTGGCGCAGGCTGGCGCGCACCGCTTCGTTGTTGGTCTTCTGCCCGGCAATCCGGGACACCGCAAAGGCACAAGGCAGGCCAAGATCGCCTTCCAGATAGGCGCGGATGCCACGGGTATAGGTCTCGTTCGAGACGACAGCGAAACTGGCGGTCGCAAAGAAGTCCTGCGTGACCGACCGCCAGAGGTCCCAAAGCGGCTTCAGCGTCGAATGCTTCTCTTGGGCAATGAATGGCTCGGGATCGAGGCCCAGCATGTCACCCAAGGTGCGCAGGAACAGGGTGGTGGATTCCAGCCCGATGGGGGCCTGCAGGTACGGCTTGCCCAGACATTCGGCGAGACCCCGGCCAAACTCGCGGTACATCACGATATTGGCGTCGGCGTTCACCAGGTTCCGCATCTCGGCCAGGTGGGCACCCAGCGGCATCACCATGTTGACCTCGGCCCCGATGCCTTCGACGAGGCGGCGGATTTCGTGCAGGTCGGATGCCATGTTGAAGGTGCCGTACATCGGCCCAAGGATGTTGACCCGTGGCTTGTCCTGCGGCCCCCGCGGCTTTTCAGGCGGCATCCGGCCTTTGGTCATCCCGAATTCGGTGAAGATCCAGGTCATCGCCCGGTCGGCGCATTGCCATTGGTCTTCGTCAATCGTGCGCGGCAGGAAGCGCTGGATATTGGTGCCCTGTGGGGTCACGCCGCCACCGATCATCTCGGCAATGCTGCCGGTAACCACCACGGCAGGCAGTGCCGGGTCCAAGGTCTTCCACGCCCGCGCCATCGAGGCTTCGGTGCCCGAGGTCATCTCGTCTTCACCCAGACCGGTCACCACGATGGGCAGTTCATGCGGCGGCAGCGCATCGGTGTAGTGCAGGACCGAGGTCACCGGCAAATTCTCGCAGCCAACCGGGCCGTCGATGACGACCTGCAAGCCCTTGACGGCACAGAAGGCATAGATCGCCCCCCAGTAGCCGCCCGCGCGATCATGATCCTGGATCAGCATCAGATCATCTCCTCGGCTTTGGCGGCCTTCGCGGCCTTGTCGAGTTTCTTCTGATGAAGCGCCCGGAAATCGGGGCGCAGGTTCGGCGCGCCCTCCCAGATGCCTGCGGTATCGCCGGTGCCGACGCCTTCAAAGAATGCCTTCATGCCTTCCATCCGGGTCTTGCCCGCGATGGCGGCATTGATCACTTGCGCCAGCGACCCCGCCCCAGCCGGACCCATCAAAGGCCGGGCCGAGATCAGGTTGGTGAAGTAAAGCGACGGAATCCCATGCGCCTTGGCCTTTTGCACCAGGGGCGTGGTCCCGATGGCGAGGTCGGGCTGGAAACCCTCCATTGCGGCAAGATCATCTTCCAGGCTGGCGCGGAACTTGACCGCAACGCCCTTGGCCTCCAGCCAGTCACGATCTGCCGCGCTCCATTCATTGCGGGCGCAAGCCGTGCCGACATAAGGCACATCCGCGCCGCTTTCGATCAGAAGGCGCGCGACCAGCAGCTCGGAACCTTCATAGCCGGAAAGCGTGATCCGGCCCTTGATCGGGCTCGCGGCAAGGGCCGCCTTGATGGCCGGACCAAAGGCGTTTTGCGCGGCGGCAACCTGGTCAGCGGCGATCCCGTAGGCCGCACCAATAGCGGCCAGCCAGCCCATCGTGCCGTCATAACCAACCGGGGCAGAGCCGACGATGGCGCGACCTGCCGCCTGAAACTCACGGATGGCCGCCGTGTAGAACGGGTGGATCGCGGCGGCGACCCCGCAATCGAGGGCGGCGTAAAGCTCCCGCCACTCACGGCAGGGGACGACCGGACCGGCAGCGAGACCCATCGGGGCCAGCATCGCGCCAATCATCATCGGGTCGGCGGGGAACATCTCGCCCAGAAGGGCCACGGTCGGACGGTCCGACTTGCCGGTGGCGGGGGCCTGCACGGGGCCGGCCATGATCTCTTCGCGGGCGTATTTCAGCATCGCACCGGCCAGGACGTCCTTGGCCTCGGCATGGGTGGGCACGCCAAAGCCGGGCACGTCGATGCCGACGATGCGGACGCCGTTGATTTCACTTGGGAGCAGTTTCAGCGGCACGCCAGAAGCGGTCGGCACGCAAAGGTTGGTCACCACCACCGCATCATAGCGGTCGGGGTCGGCCAGTTCATGCACCGCGTCGCGGATATCTTCGAACAGTTTGCCGGTGACCAGCGATTCCGAATTGAAAGGCACATAGCCAACCGACCGTCGCGCGCCGTAGAAATGCGAAACGAAAGTCAGCCCGTAAACACAGCAGGCCGAGCCCGAAAGCACCGTCGCCACCCGCCGCATCCGCAGACCCACGCGCAAGGACCCAAAGGCTGGGCACATCGATTGCGGCTTGTCATGCGGGCCTTGCGGGTAGTCGCGGGCATAACCGTCGAGGAGGTCGGCGTTGCCCGCCGTCCGCGCCGCCGCAGCCATCGTGGCCCCGGCGTGGCAGCCCATGCCATCCGTCGGCACAGGCAGGCTGTCGCCCGCTGGTGCCGCGACGATATGGCGAAGGCCTTCGGTCATTTCCCGACCTTCCGGGCTTCCAGCGCCTTGAGGGCGGCTTCGAGGGCAGCGAGGGCTTCGAGGTCACACATTGTCATACACCACTTCCAGCGAGGGCTTCACGGCCGAGTACTTGCCGCGCATGTCGGCGTCAGAGGCAGAGGTCAGCACGAAATCGGCACCCGTTGCTTCGGCGCTGAACAAGCTCAGCAGCCCGTCCTGCGACAAGGGCTTTGGCTTGACCGGAGGGGCTTCGGCGACAGCAATCCCAAGGGCCTCGAACATTGGGCCCCACTGGGACTCATAGCTGCCGACGATCTGATAATTCGCCGATTTCTTGCGCAGATCGTCGTCCTGCGGGATGGCGGCCAGCACCGGGATACCCACGACATCGGCAAAGGCCGCAGCCTCGCCCGTGCCGTCATCCTTGTTGATCACCAGACCCGCGATGCCGACGTTGCCGCCCAGCTTGCGGAAGTATTCCACCGCCGAACAAACGTTGTTGGCGACATACAATGACTGCAGGTCGTTCGAGGCGACCAGGATCACCTTTTGCGCCATGTCGCGGGCGATCGGCAGACCGAAGCCACCGCAAACCACGTCGCCCAGGAAGTCGAGGAGGACATAGTCAAAGTCCCAGTCGTGGAACCCCAGCTTCTCCAAGAGCTCAAACCCGTGGATGATACCGCGACCACCGCAGCCGCGACCAACCTCAGGTCCGCCCAGTTCCATCGCAAAGACACCGCCGCGCTTGAAGCAGACATCGCCGATCTTGACCTCTTCCCCCGCGAGCTTCTTGCGGGTGGAGGTTTCGATGATCGTCGGGCAGGCCTTGCCGCCAAACAGCAGGCTGGTGGTGTCGGACTTCGGATCGCAGCCGATGAGGAGGACGCGCTTGCCCATCTCGGCCATCATGTGGCTCAGGTTGGCCAGCGTGAACGACTTGCCGATGCCGCCTTTGCCATAGATCGCGATGATCTGGGTCTTCTTGGATGGCGGATCCTGCGGGATTTCCAGCGTCGGCTCTTCGTGGGCCTCTTCGCGAAGGCGGGCATCGAAGGACTTCAGGTTCGGAACGTCGTTCATGCGTGGCCACTCCAGTCGAGGATCATTTTCAGGCAGCCCGCGTCGGTAAACGCGGTCTCGTAGGCCGTTGCCGCATCAGCGGCGGGGCGGTGATGGGTGATCAGGCCAGAAAGGGACAGCGCCCCGCTTTCGATCAGCGAGCGGGTCGCGGTCAGGTCTTCCGGTGCCCATTCAGCGGCGATGCGGATGCGCGCCTCTTTCATGAAGGCGGGCGGAAAGGCGAAGGCGACGGGTTCGGTGTAGAACCCGGCCAAGACGATCTCGCCGCCACGGGCAAGGCGCATGACCAGCTGGTTCAAGAGGTCCTTGGCACCCGAGGCGTCGTAGATCGCGCGGTAGTCGCGGCGCGGGTCGTCCTCGGGGGCGATGACGCTATAGCCCACAGCGCCGCTGCGCCGGGCGGGATTGGTGTCCCAGACGGTCGGCGCAGGCGCACCAGCGGCCAGGGTCAGGCGGGCCAGAAGGCGGCCCAGCGTGCCGTGTCCCACGATCAGATCGGGCAAGGCGGTGTTGAAGCCAGCCAGCGCATGGCGGGCGGTAGCCGCAAGCGCCAAGAGCGCACCTTCCGCCCCTAGAGCAGACTCAATCCGGGCGACGCGGGCAGCCTTGGTGACCAGATGCCGCGAGGCCCCGCCAAAAAGGCCCCGCACCGGCCCCGCAAAACAGTTGGCACCCGGCACGAAAACCGACTCACCAACCCGGAACCCGGTCTCAGCTCCAGCCTCGACCACTTCGCCTGCCGCCTCATAGCCGGGGACCAAAGGATAGCCCATGCCGGGAAAGGGCGGCATCGTGCCGGACCAGAACAGCTTTTCGGTGCCGGTGGAGATGCCGGAATAGCGAACCTCGACCACCAGATCCTCTGGCCCTGGCGACACAAGCCCAAGGCTGTCCAGCCCCAGATCCCTTGCCCCGTTCAGGATGACCGCCGTTGTCCGCACTGTGTTCGTTCCCCCATGGCCGACCGGCCCGCTTGCTGTAACATTAAGCTTACATTCGAACCTGTCAACTTTATTAGACAGATTTGGGGCGGGAAATTGTCGGCGTCCGCGCCGTCACGACCGAAGTCACATAGGGCCGCAGGCTGCGGGCCGGGGTGATGGCTTCGAATCCAGCCGCCGACAGCAGGGCAGCGATCTCGGGGCCCGACCGGGTGCGCCCGGTCTGCATCGCCAGGGTGTAGACGGCAAAGTAGACGTCCGTGGCCGGATCTGGCCGCGCGCCACCCGACATCGGCTCGGATATGACCAGCCGCCCGCCGGGGGGCAGGGCCTGGCGGACACTGGCCAAGAGCGCCGCCACGGTTGCATCGGCATGGTCGTAAAGCACGCGCACCAGGCTGATCGCATCCGCGCCCTGCGGCAGCACGTCGTCGCGGAAACTGCCGGGGGTGATGGTCACATCTGCCCCCAGCCGGGCCCGCGCGCCCGCAACCACCGCTGGCAGATCAAACAGCGTGCGGCGGATGCTTGGATGCGCCCGCCCCAGGGCAGCCAAAAACGCCCCGGTCCCGCCGCCGACATCCATCAGGTGGCGCACCCCGGACAGGCTGACAAGACGCAGGGTATCTTCGGCCACCAGACCCTGGCTGTCGGCCATCAGGTCGGAATAGCGCGCCGCAAGACCAGGATCGGCGGCCCCACCCGCACCAAACACATAGGGCCAGAACCCGGCGAGTTCTGGCGCGGTCTCACCCTTGAAGAAGGCCACCGGGTCGGCAAGATCGCGGTAGAGGACCGGGTGGTGGCGCACCATCGCCTCTAGACCTGGCACCGTCAGAAAGGCCGCACCCCGGGTGGAAAGCTGCCAAAGCTCGCCCTTAGAGCGAATCAGCTTCAGCGCCGCACCCGCCTGCAAAAGCACCGCCATCCGCCCCTCCGGCACCCCGGCAAAGGCTGCCAGATCCTGGGTTGATTCGCCCCCCTCGGCCAGCCGGTGCAGCACCCGCAACTCGACCAGCGCCAAAAGCGCCTGACTGCGCACAAAGCCCGAGACAACTTCGAACAAGGCCGCGCCTTCAGCTCGCGCGATCCAGCGCAAACCCGGCATGCGGGCACAAAAGCGATGAAACCAGGGCTGAAGCGCCAGTTTCGCGGCCCACCCCGGGCCGGCGCTGCGACCCTCCTGGGGGTCAGCGCGCAAACCGGCGTCGGTCATTTCGCGCCTGTGGCCCGCACAACCGAGGGCGCGCGCAGATCGACCGGGGTCATCCGCTCGGCATAGGCGCGCACGAGGCCGGCCAGCGCCGCCTCGCCCGGACAGGACGGGATCGAGGCGATGGCCCCGCCCAGAATATCCTTCAGATGCCGCACCGCGCCCTGCACCCCCATAAGGGCCACCGCGTTCGGGCGGCCATGGGCGGCGTCCTGCCCGGCAGGCTTGCCGGTTTCCTCAGCCGTCATCAGCGCGTCCTTCAGGTCATCGGCAACCTGGAACGCCTCACCGATGCGGGCGCCAAGCTCTTCCCAGGCGTCAGGCTCTTGGCCTGCGGCGATGGCCCCCATCTGGGTGGCGGCGATGAAAAGCGCCCCGGTCTTGGCGCGGTGATAGGCCGAAAGGTTGACGGTTGGTTCAGATTCCCAGCCCTGCCCGGCACAGATGCCGCCCGGCATGCCGGTGCGCTGCGCGAGGGATTGCACCAGCCGCAGCGCGCGCAGGGGCTGATCCCCTGCCGCCCGCGCCAGCACCTCAAAGCCCAGCACGATCAGGCTGTCGCCCGCGAGGATCGCCAAGGGTTCCCCATGCGCGCGGTGGACCGATGGCACCCCGCGCCTTGTGTCGGCATTGTCAAAGGCGGGCAGGTCGTCATGCACCAGGCTCGCGCAATGGATCAGTTCGAGCGCTGCCGCTGCCGCGTTCGCCAAAGCCGGACGGTCATCGCCACAGGCGAGTGCCACCGACAAAAGGATCGTCGGCCGGATCCGCGCGCCGCCCGACATCACCGCATGCTCCAGCGCCAGGGCCAGTCGACGCGGGGTCGCGCCTGGGGCCGACGCGCCCGAGGCAAGCTCTACCGCCTGCACGATCGCGGCTTCGATTCGGGTGGAAATCGTCATCTTGCACCTATGCATCGCCCGGCCCCCGGGCGGCGGGCCGTTTCCGGCGGTTGGCTCAAGTCTGGCATTGGCGGCGAATGATGTAAACTAAAACTTACACATTGCCGTCGCGGCCAGTTTACAACACCCCGCCCGGCGCTAAACTGCGGCCATGCAGGACCAAAACCCCCCTATCATCGTCATCGGCGCCGGAATGGGCGGTTTGGCCACCGCGATCCGGCTCGCCGCCGCCGGGTGCCGGGTGACGCTCTTGGAGGCTTCCCCTGCGCCGGGAGGCAAGATGCGCGCCCTGCCCTCCCTCGCCGGACCAGTGGATGCGGGGCCGACGGTGCTGACGCTGCGCGGGGTGTTCGACGATCTGTTCGCGCTGGCCGGTGCGCGGCTGGAGGATCATCTGACCCTGATCCCGCAACCGATTCTGGCCCGGCACTGGTGGGCGGATGGCAGCCGTCTGGACCTGACCGGCGATACCAGAACGGACGCAGCGGCGATCACCGCCTTTGCCGGGACTGGGGCCGCGCAGGATTTCCGCCGCTTTGACGCGCTGGCCAGGGGGCTGCATCAGGCCTTTGACGCACCGGTGATGCAGGCCCCCCGCCCCCGGCTGGCCGCAATTGCCCTTGCCGCCCTGCTGCGCCCCCGGCTGTGGACGGCGCTGTTGCCGGGACGCTCACTGGCAGGCCTCTTGCGCCGCCATTTCCGCGACCCGCGCCTTGTGCAGCTGTTCGCCCGCTATGCCACCTATGTCGGCGGCAGACCGAACCATGCGCCGGGGGTCCTCGCACTCATCTGGCGGGCCGAGGCGGCGGGCGTCTGGGCGGTTCAGGGTGGGATGCACCGGCTGGCGCTGGCGCTGGCCGACCTTGCGCGCGGGCTGGGGGTCGAGGTGCGGCTTGGAACAGTGGCGCGGCAGATCGTGCTGCATCAAGGCCAGGTGCGCGCGGTGGACCTCGCCGATGGCAGCAGCCTCGATTGCGCGGCTTGCGTCTTTGCCGGTGACCCGGCGGCGCTGGCGGCGGGGCATCTTGGGCCGGGCCTGACCGGGGCGCTGCGCAAAAGCGCCACCAGCCCGCGCAGCCTGTCGGCCTGGGTCTGGTCCTTTGCCGCCACGCCGGGCGGCCCGCTGGCGCGTGAGTTGATCCATCACAACGTGGTATTCTCCTCCGACCCGCAGGCCGAGTTCGGACCGATCGGGCGCGGGGAAATGCCCAACCTGCCCACCCTGTACATCTGCGCCGAAGACCGCGCGGCCGGGACCATCCCAACCGGTCCCGAACGGTTCGAGATCATCGTCAACGCCCCCCCAGCCCATCCCGACCACCCCGAGGATTTTGCCAAATGCCACGCCCGAACCTTTCAACGCCTGCGCCAGATGGGCCTGACCTTTCACCCCGAACCGGGACCGCAGGACCTGACCACCCCCGCGATGCTGGGGCAGATGTTTCCGGGATCAGCCGGGGCGATTTACGGGAGGAGCCCCGAGGGGACACTGGCAGCCTTTGCCAGACCCCCGGCGCGGACGCGGGTGAAGGGCCTCTATCTGGCGGGCGGGGGGGCGCATCCGGGGGCTGGAGTGCCGATGGCGGCGCTCTCCGGACGGCACGCGGCGGCGGCGGTGCTGGCGGATCTGGGCCGGACTTCGGCGTAAGGGTCGGCCCGGACGGCTATGCCTGGTGGTACCTTGACGGGGCCAGCGATGACGGGACGCGCGCCGTGTCGGTGATCGGCTTTGTCGGATCGGTGTTTTCGCCCTGGTACCGCTGGTCGGGGCGCAAGGACCCGGAAAACCATGTCTGCCTCAACGTCGCGACCTATGGGCCGGGCGGCCGGTTCACCATGACCGACCGGGGCCGCCCCGCCCTGCGCCGCACGGCGGATCGGCTGCAGATCGGGCCATCTGCCATGCACTGGAATGGCCGTGAGCTGGCGGTGGAGGTGAATGAAATCTCGGCCCTGCCCATGGTCAGCCGCGTGCAGGGCATGATCACCCTCACACCCGAGGCGCTGACCAGGGTGGAGGCGCGATTGACCCCCGATGGCAGCCATACCTGGCGCCCCTTTGCGCCCATCGCCCGGATCAAGGTGGACCTTTCCCAAGGCCAGAAATGGGAAGGCCACGGCTATTGGGACGCCAATTTCGGCACCGCAGCGCTTGAGGCGGATTTCAAGTTCTGGACCTGGGGGCGCTTTCCCCTCGCGGATCGCACGGTCTGCTTTTACGACGCGACCCAGCGCGATGGGTCAACCCTGGCCCTGGGGGTGGAGGTGCGGCGCGACGGCACGGTAGAAGAGATCGCGCCGCCGCCCCTGGTACCCTTTCGGCGCAGCCTTTGGACCGTGCGGCGCGAAACCCGCGCCGATCCCGGCTTTCAGCCCCGACAGCGGATGAACCTGCTGGACGCGCCGTTCTATTCCCGGTCGCTGGTGGAAACCCGGATCGGGGGTGAAGTGACCACCGGTGTCCATGAGGCGCTGGATTTGGTACGCTACCGCCAGCCCTGGTTGAAACCGATGATCGCGGTCCGGGTGCCAAGGCGGCGGGATTGGGTGTTTGGTGAGGGAGAGGGGTGAGGGAGAGTCGGGGCAGGCCCCGACCTACGTTGCCACCTCGGGGTTCAGGCGTACCATGGCGAGGTTCAAGGCCCCGGCGACACTGACCCAAACGACATAGGGCACGAACATCAGCCCGGCCCACAGGTCGAGGGTGAAGAACACCACGCAGGTCGCCGTGACCGACAGCCACAGCCCCGCCATCGGCACCAGCGCCGTCCGCATCCGCCGCAGGCCAAAGAACACTGGCGTCCACAGGGTGTTGAAAGCGATCTGCACCGACCAGAGCGCAAGGCCCAGCGCCGCCCCCTCCACCCCTGCCACACGGGCGGCAGCGGCGGACATGAGGAGGTAAAGCGATATCCAGGCCACCGGGAACAGCCAGTTCGGCGGGGTCCAGCTGGGCTTGGTCAGCGCCTCGTACCAAGGCCCGGTCGGAAACAGCGCCCCGGTGGCCGATGCCGCGCCGCACGCGACCAGGTAGACGAAGAACAGGCCGATATCCATGTCGCGAAATCCTTGTTGTTGGCGCGTTCGTACTATCGCACTGAATCACGCCCGCGAAAGCCGCCCAAAATTTTTCGCCGAAAAATTTTGGGTGGTGAGGGGGGGGTTATGCCGAAAGGCCCCGATCGCGCGCCTCAAGCTGGGCGAGGACCGCGAGAAGCGCGTCGCTCCGGCCCTTGCGCGTGGCTTGCCGGGCTGCGGCATCGACTAGGAAAGCCACTTCGGGCACCGGGCGGGCATGAAGGACCGACGGGCAAGGCAAGACCACAGAGCCCGCCGCCCGTGCGGTGGCCAGCGCAAGCCAGCCCAGTTTCTGCCCGGTGGTCGTGCGGGCGCGGCTGGTGATGCTGTCATGGCCAGCCCGCGCCACCGCCCCCCCGATCCCGCCATAGATATGGCGGGCGGCAAAGATGCCGGGGCGGCAGGACAGAGGCAAAGCCGCAACCCCGGCCTCGGACCTTGTGTAAAGCCGGTTGGCCTCGGCCAAGAGCCTTGCCACCACGGCGCGAATCGCAGGCGTGGCGGTGGGCGCGGCAAGCCAGCCCTCGGCGTCGATCCCGGCATCCTTCAGCCAGTCCAGCGGCAGGTACAGCCGCCCGGCGCGGGCATCCTCACCGACATCGCGAGCAATATTCGTCAGCTGCATCGCAAGGCCAAGGTCACAGGCCCGCGCCAGCGCATCACCGTCGCGCACCCGCATCAGGACGCACATCATCGCCCCCACCGCCGCTGCGACCCGCGCGGAATAGGCCAGCACGCCCGAAAGATCATCATAGCGCCGACCAACCGCGTCCCAGGCCATCCCCTCCAGCAGGGCATCGGGCAGCGCGCGCGGCATCTGGAAGCCTTCGACGACGGCGGCAAAGGCACGGTCGGCGGCAGCGTTGACCGGGGCACCAGCATAAACCCGGTCCAGCCGGTCGCGCAGGCGCAGGACGGCGTCGGCCTTGTCATCGCCGTCATCCACCGCATCGTCGGCCAGCCGGCAAAAGGCGTAAAGCGCCAGCGCTGGATCACGCACCCGGGCCGGCAAGAGGCGCGAGGCGGCGTGAAACGACAAGGACCCGGTGCGGATCGCGGCGCGGCAGGCCGCAAGATCAGCCGAGGCGATCATGGAGGCGATCATTCGGCAGCCATCGGCAAGGCGGTGTCGATGACCCGCACGCGCGGGGCGGGGATCAGCCCGGCGGTGATTTCAGCGGTGCCGATCACGCCGGGAACGCCCGCGCCCGGATGGGTGCCCGCACCGCAAAGGTAAAGGCCCGGCAACTCCTCGGACACGTTATGGGGCCGGAAATACGCCGATTGCAGGATGCGCGGTTCCAGCGAGAAGCCCGCGCCGAAGGGCGAGAGGTACCGGTCGCGGAACGTCTCGGGGGTAAAGGTGACCTCGGTCGTGATCCGGTCGCGAAAGCCGGGCAGCAGGCGCTCGTCCAGCACTTCGGCCATGCGGTCGCGGTAGGCGTCAGCCTCGGTGGCCCAGTCGGCGGCGTTGTGGCCAAGGTGGGGCACGGGGCTAAGGACATAGAACGTGTCATCCCCTGCGGGGGCCACCGAAGGGTCCGTGACGCTGGGGCGGTGGACATAAAGGCTCATGTCCGGAGCCAGATGACCGGTGCGAAAGATGTCGCGGATATGGGTTTGGTAGCGCGGGCCGACGACGATGGTGTGGTGCCCGGCATCGGGCCAAAGCTCGCGCGTGCCCTTGGTGCCGAAATACCAGACGTAAAGCCCCATCGACCAGCGCGCCCGCGCCATGCGCTGGTCGGTCCAGCGCCGCTTGACCTGGTCGCGCAGCAGCGTGCCATAGGTGAAGGCGGGATCGGCGTTCGACACCACCACTTCGGCCGGAAAGCTGCGCCCATCCTTGAGCGTGACACCCGAAGCGCGGCCCCGGGTGACGGTGATCCGGTCCGCCTCGGCCCCCAGGATCACGCGGCCGCCCTGCCCCTCGATCACCCTGACCATGGCATCGGCAATCGCCTGCACGCCGCCCATCGCGTAATGGACCCCAAAGGACGCCTCCAGATGGCTGACGAGCGAATACATGCTGGTCACGCGGAAGGGATCACCCCCGATGAACAGGGGGTGAAACGACAGCGCAAAGCGCAAGGCCGGGTCCTTGACCCGCGCGGCGGCATGGGCATGCACCGATTTGTCGGCGCGCATGAGGGCGAATGTCGGCAGGACCTTGATCAGGTCCATGAGCTTGTGCATCGGGCGGCGGCCCAGATCCTCGAACCCGAAAAGATAGCGGGAGCGGGCATCTTTCAGGAAGCGCTGATAGCCGGGCAGATCGGCGGGCGAAATGCGGGCAACCTCGGCGGCCATCGCCTCGGCGCCCGGGCGCATGGTGAAGCTTTGGCCGTCGTGAAAGCGGATCTCGTAGAACGGGTCCATCGGCCGCAGGTCCACATCGGCGTGGAAATCGCGACCGCAAGCCGCCCAAAGATCGCGCAGGATCTGCGGCACGGTGATGATCGTCGGGCCAAGGTCAAAGCGGTGGCCGTCTTGGGTGATCGAAGACCCGCGCCCCCCCGCCCGGTCCAGCCGGTCCACCACGGAGACGCGCCAGCCCTTGGCCCCCAGCCGCATCGCGGTGGCCAGCCCGCCAAGGCCCGCGCCGATGACCAGCGCCTCCCCCTGGCCGGGCTGCAAGGACGTGTCGGAACGGGGCGAAAGCTGCGGCATGAGTGTCATGGGTCCGATGATAGAGTGTCCAGCCAGATTTACAACATTGCAGATATTGCGACAAAACAACCCTTTCGGCCTGCAGAATTTGCGATAGACTGTCAGAAATTTCGGACATACGGAGAGGTCATGCCCACCGCCACCCTTAGCCTCTTCCGGTTTCAGGGCCTTGGCCCCCGGCTTTGGGTCATCGGGCAGATGGCGCTGGCCCGGCTGGCGCTGCGCCGCGCGCCGCACCTGATGTTCTGGAAGCTTTGCGGCTCTGGCACGGGTGAGGGATTTACCCCCAGGCCGAACTGGGGGGTCTGGGCGATTCTGGCGGTCTGGCCGGATGAGGCGACCGCGCGCCTGCAGACAACCCAAAGCCCGGTCTGGCGGCGCTGGCGGCACCGCGCGGTTGAAGGCTGCACCGTCTTCATGCAGCCTTTGTCGGCGCGCGGGTCCTGGGGCGGGGTGAACCCCTTTGTCCCCGAACCCCAAACCGTATCCCAGACCGTCTCCCCGCCCGATGAGGCCACCGGCCCCCTTGCCGTCCTGACCCGCGCCAGCGTCAAGCCCCGGCGGGTGCTGCGGTTCTGGGCGCGGGTGCCCGATATCTCGGCGGTGATCGGGCAGGACCCTAGCGTGCTGTTCAAGATCGGCATTGGCGAGGTGCCGCTGTTGCACCAGACCACCTTTTCGATCTGGCCCGACCCGGCCAGCATGGCGCGCTTTGCCCGGGGGGACGGCCCGCATGGCCGGGCGATCCAGGCGGTGCGCGCCGAGGGCTGGTTCACCGATGAGCTTTACGCCCGGTTCCGTGTCCTTGGCGTCGCGGGCAACTGGAACGGCGTGCCGCTGGTCTTGCGCGGGCCCGAAGCTGATCCTGACGCAGCCCCCCCACCCTCTCCCTCCCCCACAGGGGGGGAGGGAAGCGCTTGTCCTCCCCCGGACCTGACCCCTAACCTGCCCGCGACGACGCACGGCGCGCCCCCCTCCCATGCCGCATAAGGCCAACTGATGACCAAACCCCCTGCCCCAAAGCCTGCGCGCCAGCCCTTTCCGTTTTCGGCCATCGTCGGGCAAGCGGATATGAAGACCGCGATGATCCTGACCGCCATCGATCCCGGCATCGGTGGCGTCTTGGTGTTCGGCGACCGGGGCACTGGCAAATCCACCGCCGTCCGCGCGCTTGCCGCCCTTCTGCCCCCGATCGACGCGGTTGAAGGCTGCCCGATCAACGCGCCCCACCCCGACCTTTGCCCGCCCTGGGCCGAAATCACCAGCACCCGGATCGTGACCAAACCGACCCCGGTCGTCGATCTGCCGCTGGGCGTCACCGAGGACCGGGTGGTGGGGGCGCTTGACATCGAACGCGCGCTGACCCGGGGCGAAAAGGCGTTCGAGCCTGGCCTTCTGGCCCGCGCCAACCGGGGGTATCTGTACATCGACGAGGTGAACCTGTTGGAGGACAACATCGTTGACCTTCTCCTTGACGTGGCCCAATCCGGCGAAAACGTGGTCGAACGGGAAGGGCTGTCGATCCGCCATGCCGCGCGCTTTGTGCTGGTCGGGTCCGGCAACCCCGAGGAAGGTGAGCTGCGCCCCCAGCTTCTGGACCGCTTTGGCCTTTCGGTCGAGGTGACAAGCCCCCGCGACATCGAAACCAGGGTCGAGGTGATCCGCCGCCGTGACGCCTATGACAACCATTACGACAAGTTCATGAAGACCTGGCGGGCCGAGGACAGCGATCTGCAAGCCCGGATCCTTGCCGCCCGTGGGGCTTTGTCAAAGCTGAAAACCCCCGGTGCCGTCCTGCACGACTGCGCGGCCCTGTGTCTGGCCCTGGGGTCGGACGGCCTGCGCGGGGAATTGACGCTTTTGCGTGCTGCGCGGGCCTTGGCGGCCTTTGACGGTGACGCCACCGTACATCGCCGCCATCTGCGCCGGGTGGCACCCATGGTGCTGTCTCACCGCCTGCGCCGCGATCCCCTGGACGAGGCGGGTTCCGGCGCGCGGGTGGCGCGGGTGCTGGCGGAGGTCTTGCCCTGACCCTGCCCGCCACCCCGGAAGATGCGGGACTGACCCCCGCCTGGGCCCGGGTGCAACTGGTGCTGCAGGCCATGGCGGTTGACCCGGCCGGCTTGGGCGGCCTTTGGCTGCGCGCGCGGGTCGGCCCCCTGCGCGAGGCAGTGGTGGCGGCGCTTGGAGCCGTCCCCTTGCCCACGCGGCGGCTACATCCTGCCCTGGGCGATGAGGCGCTGTTTGGCGGGCTGGACCTGACCGCAACCCTGGCCGAGGGGCGGCAGGTGCGGACCGAAGGCATCCTTGCCCGCCCGTCGTTGCTGGTTCTGACCATGGCTGAACGCTGCCCGGCCGGCCTTGCCGCGCGGCTTGCGCAGGCGCTGGACACACCGGGCCACGCCCTGGTCGCGCTGGACGAGGGGGCCGAACCGGACGAGGCGCTGCCACAAGCCCTTGCCGACCGGCTGGGGCTGTTTCTGGCGCTGGACGACATTGCCCTGGCCGAGATGCGGACGCCGGACATGGGGCTGATCGCGGCAGCCCGGGCGCGACTGTCCCAGGTGCGGCTGCCAAAACGCGCCGCCGCCGTGCTGACCGGGGTGGCGGCCAGCCTTGGCATCAGCAGCCTGCGCGCGCCCCTCTTGGCGCTGCGTCTGGCGCGGGTCCTGGCGGCGCTGCGCGACCATGGCGGGGTGCGGCGTGAGGATCTGACCTCGGCGGCTGAACTGGTCTTTGCCCACCGCGCCACCCGCTGGCCCGAAGCGGCTGACGACCCCCCCCCGCCCGCCCCCGAACCAGACCAATCCCCCGACCGGGACGGCGAAACCCGCCCCGACCCGGAAGATTTTCCCGAAGAGCTGATCCTGGAGGCGGTCCGCGCCGCCCTGCCGCAATCCCTCCTTGACCGGCTGGCTGCTGCGCGGGCTGCGGTGAAATCCGGCGGGGCCAGCGGGTTGGGGGGGGCGCGGGCCGGGCAGCGCCATGGGCGTCCCCTGGCGGCAAGGCCCGGAAAACCCAGTTCGGGGCAAAGGCTGGATCTGATCGCCACCTTGCGCGCCGCGGCCCCCTGGCAACGCCTGCGCCGCGAAGCAGCCCTTGCCGCGCGACTGGTGCATATCCGCCCGGCCGACCTGCGGATCAAGCGCTATCAGGACCGCACCGAACGGGTGGTGATCTTTGCCGTGGATGCCTCGGGCTCGGCGGCGCTGGCGCGGCTGGCCGAGGCGAAGGGCGCGGTCGAACTCTTGCTCGCCCGCGCCTATGCCAAGCGCGATCATGTGGCGCTGATCGCCTTTCGCGGCACCGGGGCCGAGGTGATGCTGCCGCCGACCCGGTCCTTGGTGCAGACCAAGCGGCGGCTGGCGGGATTGCCAGGGGGCGGGGGCACGCCCCTGGCCGCCGCCCTGCAATTGGCCGAGGCAACAGCACAACGCGCCCGCGCCAAGGGGCTGACGCCGGTGCTGGCGCTTTTGACCGACGGGCGGGCGAATGTGGCGCTGGACGGCACCCCAGGCCGCGCCCGCGCCGAGGCGGAGGCTGAGCGTGCCGCCCGATCCTGGGCAAGGGCGGGCTTTCAAGCGGTGGTGATCGACACCGGTGCGCGACCTCAGGCAGGGTTGCAAACCCTGTCAGCCCACATGGCTGCGACCTATCTGCCCCTGCCCCGCGCCGGGGCAGAGCGGTTGTCAGGTGCCCTGGCCGCAGCCCTTGACCCCGTGGCGAGGCTGGCAGCAGGATGACCACGCCCCTCCCCGCCAACTGGCCCTTCCGCGAAAAGGCCGTCCGGATCCGCGCCCGCCCGCATGACTGGTGCGTGATCGACCATGGCACAGGGCCAAAGGTGCTCCTGTTGCACGGAGCTGGGGCCTCGGGTCATTCGTTCCGACATCTGATCCCGGCGCTGACCGGCTGGCGCGCGATCGTCCCCGACCTGCCCGGCCAAGGCTTCACCCGCCCCGGCAGCCGTGGCCGCTTTGGGATCGAGCCGATGGCTAGCGATCTTGCCCATCTGCTGACAACGCAGGATTGGTTGCCCGAGGTGGTGATCGGCCACTCCGCCGGGGCGGCACTCGCGTTGCAGCTGTCCACCCTGATCCCCTTGCGCGCGGTGGTCGGGATCAACGCCGCCCTTGGCCAGTTCGACGGCGCGGCGGGGTTTCTCTTTCCGCTGATGGCCCGTGCGCTGGCGGCAACGCCGTTCGTGTCGACGCTGATCAGCCGAACCCTGGGACGTGAGGCCAAGGTGGCGGGGCTTTTGGCCAATACCGGCTCGCGCATTGAGGCCGAAGGGGTGGCGCAGTATCTGACGCTGGTCCAAAACCCGGCCCATGTCGATGGCACGCTGGGGATGATGGCGCAGTGGCGGATCGACCGGCTGATGGCCCGCGCGCCGCAGTTCACCACGCGGACCCTTCTGCTGGCGACGGCGGGCGATACGGTGGTGCCGCCCCGAGTCTCGCGGCAGGCCGCCGCCCAACTGCCGCGGGCCGAGTATCTGGAACTGCCCGCCCTTGGCCACCTTGCGCATGAGGAAGACCCGAAGGCTGTCCTGGAGCCGATCACCGCCTGGCTGGCGCGTTAATCGCCGGGGCCGGGACCCAAATCTTTTGCAAAAGATTTGCAAATTCCTTCAAAGGAATTTGGCACCCTCCCGATCAGCGCAGGCTTGTGGTCAGGGCGCGGAAGATCAGGTCCAGATGCTCGTCCAGGTAAATCCGCAGCCAGGGGGTAAAGGGGGCCGGATCGCGCCGGACCTCGGCGGCAAGGTCGTCAAGAGCGACCCAGCGCACCGCCTGCACCTCATCGGGGTTGGGCACGACGCGCAGATCGGCGGCGGCTTCGGCAACGAAGATATCCACCAGCTCGTGTTCGGTCAGTCCCTGGCCCACCTCGGCGCGGTATTCGACCCGGCCTACGGCGGCGGGGACAAGGCCGGTGATCCCCAGCTCTTCGCGCAAGCGGCGCTCAGCGCAGGTGGCGGGGTCTTCATCCCAGCGCGGATGCGTGCAGCAGGTATTGGCCCATAGCCCCGGCGTGTGGTATTTGCCCGCCGCCCGCTGCTGGATCAGCACGCGGTCGCCGTCCAGAACAAAGACCGACACCGCCTTGTGGCGCAAACCGCGCTGATGCACAGCCAGCTTGCCGACCGGGGTCAGCCGCCCGTCTACCCAGGCGGGGATCATTTCTTCCAACCCACCATCCATCGCGGTCAGGTCCAGCTGGGCGAGACCAGGCGCAACAGATGCGCCAGGTTCTTCAGCCCGATCTTGAGATGCGCCATAGGCCGCGCCGCCACCAGTTTCTTGTTCATATAGGCCTCGAAGGTCAGCTTTTGCACGTCGGTATCGTGGCAGAGGCTGACAAAACGCTCACGCCGTTCGTCGGATTTGTAGTAGGCATCCTGCATCGAGCGCAGCACCTTGAACACGGTGCCGTTGTCTTTCATGAACATCTTGCGCGCCAGCCGCAGGTCGCGCGCCCGGCCCGAGGCGAGCACCGCCTGCGCCGCCGTCGCCGCCACCCGGCCCCCCAGCATCGCGTAATAGATCCCCTCGCCCGAGCTGGGGGCCACCACCCCCGCCGCATCGCCCGCGAGCACGACATCGCGACCATTGTCCCAGCGGTCCAGGGGCTTCAACGGGATCGGCGCGCCTTCGCGGCGGATCGTTTCGCAGTCGGTCAACCCGTTGGCCGCGCGCAGGTCTGCGGTGGCGCGCTTGAGGTTCACCCCGTCCTTGCCGGTACCCATGCCGACGCTGGCCTGGTTGCCATGCGGAAAGATCCAGCCGTAGAAATCCGGGCTGATCCGGCCATCATAAATGACGTCGCAGCGTTTGGGGTTGTAATCGGCATTGGCGGCGGCGGCGGCCTTTGGGGCCTTGATGATCTCGTGGTAAGCGATGACGTAGGGGATCTTGTCGCCGCCCGGAACCTCATCCCGCGCCACGTCCGACCGCGCGCCATCGGCCCCGATGATCAGGCGGGTGCGGCTGCGCTGTTCAAGCCCCGAGGCCTTGTCGCGCCAAACGACATGGGTGCCGTCGGCATCCCGCTCGATCCGCAGATAGGTGCCGGTCAGCCGCGTAGCCCCGGCCTTGGTGGCGCGAACCCGCAGGAATTCGTCGAAATATTCGCGGTCCACCATGCCGACAAAGCCGTTCTCGATATGGATATCCACCGACCGGCCGGTGGGGGAAATCATGCGCGCGGTCTCGATCCGGGCGACGATCTGATCCTCGGGGATCGCGAAATCCTTGATCGCGCGAGGCGGGATGGCACCACCACAGGGCTTGATCCGGCCGCCCCGGTCCAGCATCGCCACCCGCTTGCCGGCGCGGGCAAGGTCTTCGGCTGCTGTGGCCCCAGAAGGGCCGCCACCAACCACGAACACGTCATAGTGCATTGTCATTCTCCCGCAAAAGATGTGGCGACACGCGCAGGGTCGGTCGCCGAAACTGCCGAGCCAAGCCGCAACGCCAGCGCGGCTGCGACCAGAAAGATCAGGCCCTCGGCGGCAAAGACCGCGCCATAGCCAAGGGCATCCGACCCGGTCAGCGCCCGCATCACATCCGACAGCACTGTGCCGGAGAAAGAACCGATGCCGAAACCGATGGCTTGAGCCGCGCCAAAGACGCCCATCCGGGCCCCTTCCCTCGCGTCGCTGCCTTCGCGCGCCAGCCCCATCATCGCGCCGATGGCCGCCACGGCGAAAACGCCATTGGCAAGGCCCAACGCAAAGACATTCGCGCCAAGTGGCCAACCCGGTCCGGCTTGCGCACCAAAGGCCAGTGCCATCAGCGCAGCCCCTGAAAGAAGGCACCCCCCGGTGATCCAGACCCGGATCGGCACCGCGACAAACCGCGCCAGCGCCGTGCCGGACAAAAGCACGACCAGCATACCCATCAGCGCCCCGGCATGGTGTTGGCCGCCCAGCGCCGTGCTTTCGCCCACGGTCATGCCGAAGACATGACCCGCGAACGGCTCAAGGATCAGGTCTTGCAGATTGTAGGCCAGCATCGAAGCAAAGACGAAGATCGTGAACATCCGCGCGCGCGGATCAGCCCAGATTTCGCGCAAGGCAGTGGTAAAGTTGGCGGTATCGCGCTTGGCCGGGCGGTCGCTGCCCCGGTCCTGGCCCCAGACACCGATCAGCGTCAGCGCCACCGCGATGCCCGCGACCCCCAGCGTCACCCAAACCAGCCGCGCCGGAGTGTAGGGGTCCAGCAATTGCCCCGCCGTGATCCCGGTCAAGGCAAGGCCGCCGATCATCATGATCCAGACCGCACTGCCCGCAGCGGCCTGCCGTGCGGGGTCAACCCGCGCGGCAAGCAGCGCCAGAAGGTTGGTCCCTGCCGCCCCAATCCCCAGCCCGATCAGCACAAAGGCCGGCACCGCCGCCGCGATCCCCCAAGCCAGGTGCGGGCCCATCAACCCCACCGCCAGCGCCGCCGCCACCGCGCCCAGCGCCAGGGTGACCACGCCGCCGATGATCCAGGGCGCGCGCTGGCCGCGCTGGTCGGCCCCATGCCCGAACTGCGGGCGCAAGAACTGCGTGGCGTAATAGACCGACACCAAAAGCCCCGGCAGCACAGCGGGCAAGGCAAGCTCGACCGTCATCACCCGGTTCATCGTCGCCGTGGTCAGGACCACAACCGCGCCCAGCGCCATCTGCACCAGCCCAAGTCGCAGGATGTTCGGCCAGCTCAATCCCATCACATCCCCCCCCATCACAATGCCCGCAAGGCAAAGGCGGAAATCATCATGCCGGTCACGTAAAGCACGACCCCAGTGCCGTTGTACCAGGGCGCTTTGCCCTTGGGGTCGCGGAACAGGACCCGCATCGCCGCAAGCTGGAGCATAAGCACCGCGAATACCGCCAGCGCGTGCCAGGGCTTGCCGAAGAGCACAAGCAACGCCACCACCAAAGCCTGCGCCATGCCCATCACCGTGCAGGCGATCTTGGCGGCAACCTCAGGCCCCAGCACCACCGGAAGCGAACGCACACCATGCTGGCGGTCGCCTTCCAGCGCCTTGAAATCGTTCAGCGTCATGATGCCATGCGCGCCAAAGGCGTAAAGCAGCGCAATCGTCACCACCTCAAACCCCGGCGGTCCGGAAAGGAGGACTGCGGCCCCGGTGAACCATGGCAGCCCTTCATAGCTGAGGCCCACCAGTCCCGGCCCCCACCAGCCCGAGCGTTTCAGGCGCACCGGCTCGGCGCTATAGGCCCAGGCGGCGATGACGCCGACCACCGTCGCGCCAAACCCCCAGGGGCCAAGCAGCCAGCCGACGGCAAGGGAAAGTGCGGTCATCGCCAGCGCGATCCACAACCCCCAGCGCCCCGGAATCCGGCCCGAAGGGATCGGCCGGTCGGGTTCGTTCACCGCATCCACATGGCGATCGCACCAATCGTTGGCGGCCTGGCTCATGCCGCAGACGATGGGGCCGGCCAGGATCATGCCAAGCGTCACCGTCGGCCAGTTCGCCCCCAGGGGCACGCCCGAGGACACGGCACCGCAGAGAAACGCCCAGATCGGCGGAAACCAGGTGATCGGCTTGATCAGCCGCAGCATGGCGCGCGGTTCAGGCAGGGTACGGGGTTGGATCAGGTCGCTGACAGTCATGTGTCAATTAAACATTACACTTGTCGCGCAGGCAAGCGTTGCTTTGTCGCGGGGCGGGGTGGAACGGGATTTTTCCAGCTGCCCCCCACCCCCCTCCCCTCCCCACAAGGGGGAGGGGAGGCTCCTGGGATGGAAAGGTCTGCCTCAGACAGAGAACATGAAACGGTTGATTGACCCAACCTGCGTCGCGGTTATGCGGGCATTTCGCCAGACCAGCGCCTCGTAAAGCCGCGCAAAGACGGCAGCATGCCAGTGGCAAGGGCCGCCCAACGGGTTGTCGGCAATCTCCAGCACCAAGGGGCGGTGCGACACCACGCGAAACCGCCCAGACCCGGCAAAGGTCCAGGCGTGGCGGGTGATGGCGGCGGTCAAGGCCCATGCGCCCAGCGCGGCGGGCAACAGCCGGATCAGCGCCTTGGCCGGGCCGGGGATGCGGTGGGCGAGGATATAGTCGGCAGTAGCGGTCCCGGCGGCGGTCATCAGCGCCTCGGCTTCGTCCGGCAGATCACGGTAGACTGCCAGATGCACCGCCCGGCAGGCCGTTTCGGGCCACATGCCCGCGTCCGGGGGCGGGACCACCTGCCCCGACGCCTGCATCACCCGGTCCCGCACCGCCCGGCCAAGCTTTTGGTCCAGCACGGCAACGAGTTGCAGGATGGCGTTCGGCCCGATCCGCGCGTCACCGTCGGCGAAAGCGACCGCACCGTCCATCTACTCGGCCGGTTCCTGCATCTGCTCGCGCCCGCCGCCGCAGGCCATTGGGGAAAGGTCCGGCACTGCCCGATCCTTGGCGCGGTCCTTCATCTGGGCGCGGACGGCCTCTTGCCGTTCCTTGTGCTTGCGCGACCGTTCGGCGCTGGCATCCCAATCGGCCATCTGCGCCTCGGCAATGGTCCGGGTTTCGTCAAAGTGGAAATCGACCTTGCCCTTGGTCTGCGGGCCCCAATAGCCCGCCTTGCCAAGGTCATAAAACGTCCGCCCGACCCCGGCCTTGAGAAACGCCTTGAGGCAACCCAGAAGATAGCGCCGCCGAAAGCCCGTCCCGCGCCAGGGGTAATGGAACAACGCCTTGCGCATATAGAACCGGCGGTAGTTCTTCATCACCCCATCCAGAAGCTCTCCGCGTGTCATCGCGGCGGGTTTCATGATCGGCGTGACGAAGTTGTATTTACTGAAATCAAAGACTTCGACCTGATCCTTGATCTCTTCGAACAGAGGGGTGAAGGGCCAGGGCGTGTACATCGACCAGTTGGCCAGATCAGGCTGCCAGTCCCAGGCCATCTTGAAGGTTTCTTCCAGGGTCTCGGGCGTCTCGTTGTCGAGGCCCACGATGAACTGCGCCTCGGTGAAGATATCTGCCTCACGCAGCAGGCGGATCGCCTCTTTGTTTTCCTCGACCTTGGTTTCCTTGTTGAACATGTCCAGCTTCAACTGCGCCGCCGCCTCGGTGCCAAGGCTCACATGCACAAGCCCCGCCTCGCGGTAGAACGCCAAGAGGTCGCGGTCGCGGTAGATGTCGGTGACGCGGGTGTTGATACCCCATTTCACGCGGTGATTCAGGCCGCGGTCGATCAGCTCTTGGCAGAATTCGACGAATTTCTTCTTGTTGATCGTGGGTTCCTCATCGGCCAGAATGAAGAAGCCGACGCCGTGGTTGGTGACCAGGTCTTCGATCTCATCGGCCACCTTCTTCGGGTCGCGCACGCGGTAGTCGCGCCAGAATTTCCATTGGCTGCAAAAGCTGCAGGTAAAGGGACAGCCCCGCGCCATGTTGGGGATCGCAACCTTCACGCCCAGGGGAATATAGATGTAGTGCGGCCAGTCGATCAGCGTCCAGTCTGGGCGGATCGTGTCAAGGTCCTTGATCGTCGGGGCCGCTTGCGTGGCGACAATATCGGCCCCGTCCACGAAAGCGAGGCCCTTGATCGATCTGCGATCCTGGGGCCAGCGTCCGTCCTGCACCGCTTCGGCGAGCGCCGTCATAATCTCTTCGCCCTCACCGCGCACGATGACATCGATCCAAGGGGCCTCGGACAGGACCTGGCGGTACATGAAGGTCGCATGGACGCCGCCAAGGACGCGCACCGCCCTGGGGATAGACTCGGAGGCGATTTTCAGAACCTCTTCCGCGGCATAGATCGAGGGCGTGATTGCGGTGACGCCAATCAGGTCGGGGTCAAGCGCGATCAGCCGGGCGCGGAGGTCTTCGGGGGTCACATGCATGGTCATCGCATCGATGAAATGGATGTCGTCAAAACCCTTGGCCTTCAGCGACCCGGCCAGATAGGCGACCCAAGCCGGCGGCCAGCTGCCGGCAATCTCGGCCCCGCCAGAATGGTAGTTTGGGTGAACAAAGACGATGCGCACGGGTTTCCCCCCTGTTGTGTCAACTCAGATTGACAGTTGGGGGCAGGGGCGGCCTTGACCTACATCAAATCATGTTCGCCATCGCGGTTCAGGATGCCGTATTTGCGCAGCTTGACGTAAAGCGACTGGCGCGACAGGCCCAGCATCTCGGCGGCTGCGACCCGGTTGTTGCGCGTCAGTTCCAGCGCAGTCTCGATACACATCTTTTCGATGACATCGGTGGTTTCGGCCACGATGTCGCGCAAGGTCGATGAGCCTACCAGTTCCATCACTGACCGGGCACCATCGTCGGGCACCCCGCCCCCGGCGCGGCGCAACGTCTCGGCGCGGCTGGCATCGCGGATCACCAGCACCAGAACCGGCTGCGGCCGGTCGTTCAGCCAGCTTGCCGACAGTTCGACCGCGATCTGGCCGGAAAAGTCGGTCGTCAGCCGGGTGGCGTAAAGCCGAAGCTGGCCGGTATGCCGGACATTGTCCAACAGCATGCGCAGATCGACCGAGCCGCGCGCCAGAAAATCGGCCAGAGACCGGCCCCGCACCGCCGCAATGCTGCTGGCATCAGTCAGGTTCAGGAACGCCTCGTTCGCGGCCCGGATCACGCCCTCGGCATCGGCAAAGACGATGCCATCGACGCCTTCATGATACAGCCGCGCCAGATTCTCGCCCAGATCATCCGTTGCCTGAGCCTGCTTTTCGGCCGGATCGATCAGGCACAGCAGCAACTTTTCGCCCGCGGCGCGAAACAGTTTTGGCGTAACCAGCACCCGGCGCTGCGATCGCCGAGCCGTGACCTCGACCGGGGCTGCCACCTCGCTGGCAGCGGCGTTGCTCAGCGCCTCCAGAAACTCGCCACGCCGACGGCCATCGAATTCCTGACCCAAGGCCGCCCCGATCAGCTCGGCGCGCAGCCCGCCAAGCATCAGCGCCGCCGCCGAGTTCAGATCGGAAATCCGCCCGGACGCTGCCGAGACCAGCATCACCGGGTCGCGCGTGACCTCCATCAAGACGCGATAGCGGGTATCGGCCTCGCGCTGGGCCTCATAGTCGCGTTCGAGAGCAAGTTGCGCTGCCACCAGTTGCTGTTGCACCTCGGCCAGTGGCCGCTGGTCGCGCCCCAGCATCAGGATCGACCCGTCGCCGCCAACCGCATGCACCGCATAGCGCATCGGAAATTCCCAGCCCTGCTGGCCCAGATGGTTCAACTCGACCGTGATGCGCTTGCGCCCATCCGTCGCCGCCCGCAGATCGCCGTCGCGCAGATCGAACTTGCGGCGGCTTTCTTCGGTCAGGATGTCATGAATCGCCATCCCCTCCCAGTCGGCAAGCTGGCCAAAGAAGGGATGCGTCGGGTTGACCAGCACCGTGACAACCCGGCGGTTCGGCGCGACCATCAAGATGATGTCAGCGGCCGAAACCAGGATTTCGGTCATGAGGTCGGGCGGCAACATCGGCAGCTTGCCGGAAGCCAGAAGATGGCGGCCGTCGGTGGTCACGGTCTGTCCAGTCCTATTGCGGTACAATCCACCGGCCGCAGCAGCCCAAGGACCGTCTTGGCCGCCGGAGCGGTCTGACGCATGCCGGCCATGGCCTTCATCGGGTCGCTGGACGCAATGTCGGCACCAAGCAGGTCGGCCAGGCCGCGCTCACGCTCCAGCATCGCGCCGCCGACTGCCACCCAAAGCTGGCCTTCGGTCGCCTGCTTGAGGCACAGGACGGCTTGCGCGGCGGGGGCAAGGCCCTGTTCGCAGCCAACCGACACCATGGCCCCGTCATAGCGCCCGGTGCCGACCAGCCCGCGCAGCCGGTCCGGCGACGGAGAGATCAGCACATGTGCGCTGACCCCGCTTCGGCGCAACTGTTCGGCCAGGACCTGCACGCCGAAACTGTGCTGTTCGATTTGCGGCAAGACAACCAGAACCGAAGGGCTATCGAGCGGCAACTCGACATGACAGGACCGCACGATCCGGTGCAGCATGGCTTGCAACCGCGACATTCCGATCGTCACCGCCGCAAAGCCGGCGCTGTCGTCGACCCAGTCGCAGCCAAGCGCGCGCGCGACGGCCGGAAAATAGCAGTCCACCAGATCGGTTTCGGTGATGCTGGCGCGGCGCAGGTCCCGGCGCAGAGCGTCAAAGGCCGCAGGATCGGTTGAAACAACCGCCCGCTTCATGGCCTGGACCAGATCGTTGGCTGCCGGACGCTTGCCTTGCCCATTGCGCGACGCCAGTTGCGCCACGACACTGAACGCCACCGCCGACACGTCGATGCCATCAAACTGGCCGGATCCGTTCTGTTGGCTGCCGCGCATCCCGCCACTCCATCTGGGCCCGCCGATGGGATTACCGGCCCGGACACAGAACCGCACGGGTGCGAACGCAGCCCTGAGCCAAGAAAGCTTCCGCCAACTGAGGGATAATGTCAAAGCAAATTGACACGCCAAGTACGGCGACTGGCAACTTTCCTCGCAGATATCACAAAATATTTATAAATCATCGCGTTGCCTGGACGCCCCAATGCCATCCACACCGATCCCGACATGGGTGACCAGCAGGGGTGGCTGTAAGTTTTAGTTGACACTTATTGCAGGGTGACTAGGATTTAAGCTGTAGTCCGTTCGGGAACAGCAAAAACGCCCATGTCGATATCTGCCCCTCACCCCTCTGCACACGGCACAAGATCGGCTTCGGGGCTGTACACAGCCGACCAGCGCGCGCGCCGTGATGCCTCATCCTGGACGATGGTTCAGGGGGTGTTGGCCCCGGTGCAGTTCCTGGCATTCGCGGTGTCGCTGGTGCTGGTGCTGCGGTTTCTTTGGTCGGGCGATGGGTATGGCGCGGCGACCGTCTCGATCCTGGTCAAGACCGGGCTTTTATACACCATCATGGTCACTGGCGCGATCTGGGAAAAAGAGGTGTTCGGCCAGTACCTTTTCGCCCCCGCCTTCTTTTGGGAGGATGTGGTCAGCTTCGCCGTCATCGCCTTGCACACGCTTTATCTTTACGGGCTGTGGACCGGGGCCTTCGCGCCCGAAGGCCTGATGCTGATCGCCTTGGCGGCCTATGGGACCTATGTGGTCAATGCCGGCCAGTTCCTGTGGAAACTGCGGCAGGCACGGCTGGATGCGGGGGCCGCGGCATGAGCCTGGACACCCCGTTCCGCAGCTGCACTGATACCCCCGTCCTCAAGGAACGCGGCCAGCGCGAGGTGTTCTGCGGCCTGACGGGAATCATCTGGCTGCACCGCAAGATGCAGGATGCGTTCTTCCTTGTCGTGGGTTCGCGCACCTGCGCGCATCTTCTGCAGGCCGCCGCCGGGGTGATGATCTTTGCCGAACCGCGCTTTGGCACAGCGATTCTCGAAGAAAAGGATCTGGCCGGCCTCGCCGATGCCAATGCCGAGTTGGACCGCGAGGTTGCCCGCCTGTTGTCGCGCCGCCCCGACATCAAGCAACTCTTCCTCGTCGGGTCCTGCCCGTCCGAGGTCATCAAGATCGACCTGGCCCGCGCGGCCGAACGGCTGGACGGCGTGCATGCGCCCAACGTCCGGGTGCTGAACTTCTCCGGCTCGGGGATCGAGACAACCTTCACCGAGGGCGAGGATGCCTGCCTCGAATCGATGGTCCCCGCCCTGCCCGCCACGGACGCGGCGGAACTGCTGGTCGTCGGCGCGCTGCCCGATGTGGTGGAAGACCAGGTGCTGGCGCTTCTGGCCGCCATGGGGGCTGGCCCGATGCGGCTTTTGCCCGCGCGCCGGTCAACCGACCTGCCGCCGGTGGGTCCGAACACCCGCTTCATCCTGGTGCAGCCTTTCCTGGGGGCCACCCATGCCGCCCTGATCAAACGCGGTGCCAAGCACATCTCTGCGCCCTTCCCGTTTGGCGAAGAAGGCTCCACCCTGTGGTTCCACGCCGTTGCCGACGCCCTTGGCCTGGACCGCGCGCTGGTTGACAGCGTCCTTGCCGCCCCCCGCGCCCGCGCCAAAAAGGCCCTCGCCGCCGTGGCCAAAACCCTGCGCGGCAAGTCCATCTTCTTCTTCCCCGACAGCCAGCTTGAAATCCCCCTCGCCCGGTTCCTGGCCCGCGAATGTGGCATGCTGCCGGTCGAGGTTGGCACGCCCTATCTCCACCGCGAGCTGATGGCCCCCGAGCTTGCCCTCTTGCCGCACGGCCCGACAATCTCCGAAGGTCAGGATGTGGAACTCCAACTTGACCGCGCCCGCGCTGCCCGGGCCGATCTGACCGTCTGCGGCCTTGGCCTTGCCAATCCGCTGGAGGCTGAAGGCCTGACCACCAAATGGGCGATCGAGCTGGTGTTCACGCCAGTCCATTTCTACGAACAGGCCGCTGATCTGGCGGGTCTTTTCGCAAGGCCCATCCGCCGCCACGCCCTTTTGACCCCGGAGGCGGCGGAATGAAGCTGACCCTCTGGACCTATGAAGGCCCGCCCCATGTCGGTGCGATGCGCGTCGCGACCGCGATGAAGGGCCTCCATTACGTGTTGCACGCCCCGCAGGGCGACACCTATGCCGACCTTTTGTTCACGATGATTGAACGCCGCAACCATCGCCCGCCGGTCACCTACACCACCTTCCAGGCCCGCGACCTTGGGGCCGATACCGCAAACCTCTTCAAGGATGCCGCGCGGGAGGCTTTTGCCCGCTTCCAGCCGCAGGCAATGATCGTCGGGGCCTCTTGCACCGCCGAACTGATCCAGGACGATCCGGGTGGCCTGGCCGAGGCGTTGAACCTGCCCTGCCCGGTGATCCCGCTGGATCTGCCGTCCTACAGCCGCAAGGAAAACTTCGGCGCGGATGAGACGTTCTTTCAGATCGTCAAGGTGTTGGCCAAGCCGCTGCCCCGGACGGAAAGCATCACCTGCAACCTGATCGGCCCGACGGCGCTTGGCTTTCGTCACCGCGACGACGTGACCGAACTGACCCGCCTGCTTGGCTCCATGGGGATCGCGGTCAATGTCTGCGCGCCGCTGGACGCGACCGCCGCCGACATTGCCCGCCTGGGGGCCGCGCATTTCAACGTCCTGATGTATCCCGAAACGGCCGAGACCGCGGCGCGGCACCTGGAAAAAACCCTGACCCAGCCCTTCACCAAGACCGTGCCGATCGGCACCCAGGCCACCCGCGATTTCCTGGCCGAGGTGGCTGCGATCACCGGCCTGCCCTTGCCCGCCGATACCGGCCTGCGCCAGCCCTGGTATGCGGCCAGCGTGGACAGCACCTACCTGACCGGCAAGCGGGTCTTCATCTTTGGCGACGGGACCCATGCCATCGCTGCCGCCCGCATCGCCGCCCGCGAGATCGGGTTCGAGGTCGTGGGCCTTGGTTGCTACAACCGCGAACAGGCCCGCCCGGTCCGCGCCGCCGCCAAGACCTATGGGCTGGAGGCGCTGATTACCGACGACTACCTCGAGGTCGAAGCCGAGATTGCGCGCCTGCAGCCGGAACTCATCCTGGGCACGCAGATGGAGCGGCACATCGCCAAGCGTCTGGGGATCCCTTGCGCCGTGATCAGCGCCCCGGTGCATGTGCAGGACTTTCCCGCCCGTTACAGCCCTCAGATGGGCTTTGAAGGCGCGAATGTGATCTTTGACACCTGGGTTCACCCGCTGGTCATGGGTCTGGAAGAGCACCTTCTGACCATGTTCCGCGAGGATTTCGAGTTTCACGATGCCGCCGGTCCCAGCCACCACGGGGCCAAGGCAAGCGCACGACCGGACGCTTTGGCGGAGACGGCGGCTGCCTCCGGCGGGGATATTTTTGAACAGAAGAATGGGGAAGAGCCAGTAACCGGCGATGTCATCTGGCTGGCCGATGCGGAACGCGAGTTGAAGAAGATCCCCTTCTTCGTGCGCGGCAAGGCCAAGCGCAATACTGAACGGTTCGCCGCTGACAAGGGCGTGACCGCGATCAGCATCGATACTCTTTATGAAGCAAAGGCCCATTATGCGCGATGACCGGCATATCGAGGCCATAGAGGCCGCCACTTCCCCCAGGCGGGCCGCGCGCGTGCCGTCTTACCGCTTTGTGATCCTGACGCTGGATGCCCATGCCGCTGGCCCCGCGGCCCGGATTGCACCGCGTCTGGCCCGCGATTTCCCGGGGATCGAGGTTTCGGTCCATGCGGCCGCCGAATGGGCGGAAAACCCCGCCGCCCTGGCCCGCGCCAAGGCTGCCGTGGCCGGGGCCGATATCGTGGTGGCGAACCTTCTGTTCATCGAGGAACACATCACCGCCATCCTGCCCGACCTTTTGGCGGTGCGTGACGGCCTTGATGCCTTTGTCGGTGTCATCGCCGACCCCCAGATCGTCAAGCTGACGAAGATGGGCGATCTGGACATGTCCAAGCCCGCAAGCGGGGCGATGGCGCTGTTGAAAAAGCTGCGGGGGTCCAAGGCTCCGGGGGCGGGATCGGGGCAAAAGCAGATGGCGATGTTGCGCCGCTTGCCCAAGATCTTGCGCTGGATTCCGGGCAAGGCGCAGGACATGCGCGCCTGGTTTTTGTCGATGCAGTATTGGCTTGGGGCTTCGGACGACAATCTGGAGGCGATGATCCGCTTTCTGGTCGGGCGTTACGCCACCAAGCACGGCTGGAAGGGGGCCAAGGCGGCGGCTCCGGTCGATTACCCGGAGGTCGGGCTTTACCACCCGGCGCTGAAGGGGCGAATCGGCACCGACGCGCGCGATGTGCCGCGCCCCAAGGGGGCGACCGCCACCGTCGGCATCCTGATGCTGCGCAGTTACGTCCTGTCTGCCGATACCGCGCATTACGACGCCGTGATCGCAGCCTTCGAGGCGAAGGGCATTGCGGTCCTGCCGGCCTTTGCCGGGGGGCTGGACGGACGTCCGGCGATGGATGCCTATTTTGCGGGCAAGGTTGATGCGCTGGTTTCTTTGACCGGGTTCAGCCTGGTTGGCGGCCCGGCCTACAACGACAGCCCGGCGGCGGTTGCGGCGCTGACCGCGCTGGATGTGCCCTATATTGCCGCCCATCCCCTGGAGTTTCAGTCCCTGGCACAATGGCAGGCCTCGGCGGGCGGGTTGGGCCCGGTCGAGACCACCATGCTGATCGCCCTGCCTGAGATTGACGGCGCGACCAATCCCACCGTTTTCGCTGGCCGCCACGACCCCGAGGGCTGCAACGGCTGTGGGCGCAAGTGCAAGCCGGCCAATGCCGAGGCTGCCCAGACCCGTGCGATGTCACCCTGCCCCGAACGAATCGAAGCCCTGGCCGACAAGGTCGCGCGCCTGGCGCGGCTGCACCGGTCCGACGTGGCGACGCGCAAGCTGGCGATCGTGCTGTACGGATTTCCGCCGAACGCGGGGGCTGCGGGCACGGCGGCCTATCTTGGCGTGTTCGAAAGCCTGTTCAACACGATGCACGCACTGGCCGCCGAAGGCTACGACCTGACGCCGCCCGACAGTGTCCAGGCGCTGCGCGAGATGGTCCTGAAGGGCAACGCTGCCCGCAATGGCCAGCCCGCCAATGTCCACACCACCGTTTCCGCCGCCGAGATTGTCGCGAAAACCCCCTGGCTGGCCGAGGTTGAGGCCGCCTGGGGCCCCGCCCCCGGCCGTATCCAGACCGACGGGCGCGGGGTGCATGTGCTTGGGTGTCAGTTCGGCAAGGTCTTTGTCGGCCTGCAGCCGGTCTTTGGCTATGAGGGCGACCCGATGCGGTTGCTCTTTGAAAAGGGTTTCGCACCGACCCACGCCTTCACCACCTTTTACCGCTGGCTGCGCGAGGATTTCGGGGCTGATGTCCTCCTGCATTTCGGGATGCACGGGGCTTTGGAGTTCATGCCGGGCAAGCAGGCCGGGGTCGGTGCCCAATGCTGGCCCGACCGGCTGATCGGCAACTTGCCGAACGTCTATCTTTATGCCGCGAACAACCCGTCCGAGGCGACGCTGGCCAAGCGCCGCTCGAACGCGGTCACGGTCACGCATCTGACCCCGCCTTTGGCCCGCGCGGGGCTGTACAAGGGGTTGGTGGACCTCAAGGACACGCTGACCCGCCTGCGCGCCACAGGTGCCGACGCGAGCGATTACGCCGAGCTTGCCGCCCTTGCAGTAGAGCAGGCCAAAGCCGTGGACCTTGTCGGCGACATCGACACGCTGTGGCTGAAGCTGCTGGAGACCGAAGGTGCCCTCATCACCGATGGTCTGCATGTCCTTGGCCGTACCCCAGACCCTGCCGCGATGGCGGAACTTCTGTCGCTGATCCCCGAGGAAGCCCGCGCCGAGGCTGCGCGCCATATGGCGCAAGACACGGAAATCCCGGGCCTTTTGCGCGCCCTGTCGGCCCGCTATATCGCGCCGGTGCCGGGGGGCGATCTGATCCGCTCGCCCGCGATCCTGCCGACCGGGCGCAATATCCATGCCTTTGATCCCTTCCGCATGCCCACCGCCTTTGCGCTGGCCGACGGGGCGGCGCAGGCGCAGCGGCTCTTGGACGCGCATCCGACCTTGCCGCGTTCCGTGGCGTTGGTGCTTTGGGGGTCGGACAACATCAAATCGGACGGCGGGCCGATTGCGCAAGCCCTGGCCCTGATCGGCGCGCGGCCCAGGTTCGATCACTACGGGCGGCTTTCGGGGGCGGATCTGATCCCCCTGGCCGAGCTTGGCCGCCCCAGGATCGACGTGGTGATGACCTTGTCGGGCATCTTCCGCGACCTTCTGCCCCTGCAGACCCGGATGCTGGCCGAGGCCGCTTTCAAGGCCGCCTCCGCCGATGAGCCTTTGTCGCAGAACTTCATCCGCGCACATTCGCTGGCCTATGCCGAAGCGATGGGGGTGGACATGGAAACCGCAAGCCTGCGCGTGTTTTCCAATGCCGAGGGGGCTTATGGATCGAACGTGAACACGCTGGTCGGGTCATCGGCCTTTGGCGAAGAGGATGAGCTGGCCGATGCCTATGAGGCGCGGAAAAGCTTTGCTTACGGCGTGAACGGCAAGCCGGTGAAGCAGGCGAAACTCCTCCAGCAGGTCTTGGGCGATGTTGATCTGGCTTATCAGAACCTGGAATCGGTCGAGTTGGGGGTGACCTCGGTTGACCATTACTTTGACACTTTGGGCGGGGTCGCCCGTGCGGTGCGCCGCGCGCATGTCCTGAACGGGGGGGATGGGGCGGAAACGCCGGTTTACATCGGCGACCAGACCCGCGGTGGTGGTCAGGTGCGCAGCCTGAAGGACCAGATCGCGCTGGAAACCCGCGCCCGCAGCCTCAACCCGAAATTCTACGAGGGGCTCTTGCGCCACGGTGCTGAAGGCGTCCGCCAGATTGAGGCGCATGTGACCAACACCATGGGCTGGTCGGCCACCACCGGCCATGTCGATCCATGGGTCTATCAGCGGCTGTCGGAAACTTTTGTGCTGGACGACGCGATGCGGGCGCGGCTGGCCGACCTGAACCCCGAAGCCTCGGTCCGGATGGCCGGGCGGCTCTTGGAGGCCTCGGACCGGGACTACTGGACCCCGGATGCCGCCACCCTTGCCGCCCTCCAACGCGCGGCGGATGAGCTGGAAGACCGGATGGAAGGGATCGCTGCCGAATGATCGGATCGCGCTCCAGTGACGCCCGTCGGAGTGGGGGCCAGCCCCCACACCCCCGGGATATTTTTGGACAGATGAAAGGCGTACAGCCATGAGCCCACGTGATGAGATTCCCAGCCTGCGCGGTCTTGATGGCGACGGTTCGGTGCAGGTGCATCTTGACCCCAGCCAGAAGATCGACGGTGCCAAGGTGTTTTCGGTCTATGGCAAGGGGGGGATCGGCAAGAGCACGACCTCGTCCAACCTGTCGGCCGCTTTTGCCACCATGGGCAAGCGGGTGCTTCAGATTGGTTGTGATCCGAAACATGACTCGACGTTCACATTGACCGGCAAGCTGCAGCCGACCGTGATCGACATTCTGAAAGAGGTCGATTTCCACGCCGAAGAGTTGCGGCCCGAGGATTTCGTGACCATCGGCTATGGCGGCGTGAAATGTGTCGAAGCCGGGGGTCCCCCGGCTGGTACGGGTTGTGGTGGATATGTCGTCGGGCAGACGGTGAAGCTGCTCAAACAGCACCACATGCTGGACGACACCGATGTGGTGATCTTTGACGTGCTGGGCGATGTGGTTTGCGGTGGCTTTGCGGCCCCCTTGCAGCACGCCGACCGCGCGCTGATCGTCACCGCGAATGATTTCGACAGCATCTATGCGATGAACCGGATCATTGCCGCGGTGCAGGCCAAATCCTCAAACTACAAGGTGCGGCTGGCGGGCTGCGTTGCCAACCGCAGCAAGGACACCGACGAGATTGACCGCTATTGCCAGAAGGTCGGTTTCAACCGTTTGGCGCATATGCCCGACATCGACGCGATCCGTCGCAGTCGGTTGAAAAAGAAGACCCTGTTCGCGATGGACGACGAGCAGGACATCGTGATGGCCCGGGCCGAATACATCCGTCTGGCCGATGCCTTGTGGAAATCGGTCAGCCTGCCGGAAAGTTTTCCGGAGTCGCTGCCCGACCGCGAGATCTTTGAGCTTTTGGGGTTCGATTGATGGCTGAATACTCTGCCACCCTGACCCGGGTCGAAAGCTATTTCGACGGCACCGCCACCAAGACGTGGGAGCGGCTGACCTCGGACGCCCCCGTATCGCGCATCCGCCAGACGGTGCGTGAGGGGCGCGACCAGATGCGCGCCCTGATGCTGACGCGCCTGCCGCAGGACCTGCACGGGGCCCGGGTTCTGGATGCCGGCTGCGGCACGGGGGCGATGACCGAGGAACTGGCCCGGCGCGGGGCCACTGTCATGGCCGCCGACATCAGCCCCAAGCTGGTGCAGATCGCGAAGGATCGCCTGCCCGAAGCCCTGCGCCCGCAGGTCAGCTTTCATGCAGGCGACATGACAGACCCGGCTTTGGGGCGGTTCGACTATGTCATGGCGATGGATAGTCTGATCTATTATGGGGCCTCGGACATTGCCCGCACCTTGCACGCGCTGGGTCAGAGGGCAGGGGCGGTGGTGTTCACCGTCGCGCCGCGCACGCCCTTGCTGATGCTGATGTGGCAGGCGGGCAAGCTGTTCCCCCGTTCCGACCGGTCTCCTGTCATGATCCCGCATGGTCTGACGGAGCTTCGCCGCACTGTCGGGCCAAAGCTGGCCAAGGTCGGCCGGGTCGCACGCGGTTTTTACATCTCGGAGTGTCTGGAGTACCGGTCATGATTCTGCCGCGCAAACATCTGAAAACCCTTTCCGCCGCCTGGTTGCCCTTTGCGGATGCTGCCTCGGACGGATTACCGCTGCGCCAACTGCTGCGCTTGTCGCTGTTTCAGGTGTCGGTCGGCATGGCGACGGTGCTGCTTTTGGGCACGTTGAACCGTGTGATGATCGTGGAACTGGGCGTGCCCGCGATGGTGGTGGCGCTGATGATCGCGATTCCGGTGCTGGTGGCCCCGTTCCGCGCGCTGCTTGGCCACCGGTCGGACACGCATCGCAGCGCCATCGGCTGGAAGCGCATCCCCTATCTGTGGTTCGGGAGCCTCTGGCAGATGGGGGGGCTCGCGGTCATGCCCTTCGCGCTGATCGTGCTTTCCGGGGATCAGGTCATCGGTCCGGACTGGGCGGGCGAGGTGCTGGCGGCGCTGGCCTTCCTTATGACCGGGATCGGGCTCCATATGACGCAGACGGCGGGGCTGGCACTTGCCTCGGACCGCGCGGATGATGAGACGCGGCCGCGGGTGGTCGCGCTGCTCTATGTCATGTTCCTGGTTGGAATGGGACTTTCGGCGGTGATCGTCGGCTGGCTGTTGCGCGATTATGACCCGATCACGCTGGTCAAGGTGGTGCAGGGCTGCGGGGCGGCGACGCTGATCCTGAACCTGATCGCCCTTTGGCAGCAGGAAAAGGTGCGCCCGATGACCCGGGCCGAGCGTGAGGCCCCGCGCCCGAAGTTCAGCGACGCCTGGGCTGACCTCATGTCGGGCGGCAGTGCCGGGCGGCTGTTGGCGGTGGTCGTGCTGGGCACGCTGGCGTTCAACATGCAGGATGTGCTCTTGGAACCCTATGGCGGTGAGGTGTTGGGCCTGTCGGTGGGCATGACCACGCTTTTGACCGCGCTTTATGCCACCGGCGCGCTGATTGGGTTCATCGTGGCCGGGCGCTGGTTGCAGCTGGGCCGTGACCCCTACCGGATCGCTGCGCGCGGGTTGCTGGCGGGGCTTGGAGCTTTTGCCGCGGTGATCTTTGCCGGACCCCTGGGCAGTGCCGCGCTGTTTTACACCGGAGCCGGGATGATCGGCTTTGGCGCGGGCCTTTTTGCCGTGTCCACCCTGACGGCGGCGATGACGCTGCAGACCCGTGGGGCAGGCGCGGGCCTTGCCCTTGGGGCCTGGGGGGCGGCGCAGGCCACGGCGGCGGGCATGGCGATCTTTCTGGGCGGTGCCTTGCGCGACCTTGTGGGGCATCTGGCCGCCTCGGGCGTGCTGGGCCCGGCGCTGACCGACCCGACCTTGGGCTACAGTTTTGTGTACCACGCCGAAATCGGCCTGTTGTTTCTGACCCTTGCCGCCCTTGGACCCTTGGTCCGGGTCGTGCCCCTGCAATCCACCCCGACCACTGGCGACCGCTTCGGCATCGCTGAATTTCCGACCTGATTCCCGAAACCAACTACGGAGGATACCACAATGGTAGGTGTCAACTTCTTCGGCAACTTCGACCTTGCCAGCCTTGCGATCTGGCTGTTCTGGGGCTTTTTCGCCCTGTTGATCTATTACCTGCAAACCGAAAACATGCGGGAAGGCTACCCGCTGGAAACCGAGGACGGTAAGCTTGCAGCCAACCAGGGCCCCTTCCAGGTGCCAAGCCCCAAGACCTTCCGGCTGCCCTATGGCAAGGGCGATGTCGTCGTGCCCTCTGCGGCAAATGAGGCCGCGCATCGCCGCGAGAACCTGGCCCTGGCGCGCACCGCCATGTCCGAAGGCTTTCCCCATGCACCAACTGGCAATCCGATGGTCGACGGTGTCGGCCCCGCCTCGTGGGTGCCGCGCCGCGACGAGCCCGAGCTGGACGGCCATGGTCACAACAAGATCGTGCCCTTTGCCAAGGCAGAAGGCTTTTCGATCAGCGCCGGACGCGACCCGCGCGGTCTGCCGGTGCAGGCGGGCGATCTTGAGGTGGTCGGCCGCGTGACGGACATCTGGGTGGACGTGGCCGAACAGCTGGTCCGCTACCTTGAGGTTGAACTGAACTCGGGCAAAAAGCGGCTGGTGCCGCTGACGCTTGCCCGGATCTGGGAAGACCGGGTGCGGGTGAACTTTCTGGCCTCGACCAGCTTTGACGCCATCCCGGCCACAAAATCTGCAACCGCAGTGACCAAGCTCGAGGAAGACAAGATCTCGGCCTATGTCGCGTCGGGCTGGATGTATGACGCGCCCAAACGCAAGCGCGGCATGTGACACATGACAGGCGGGGGCCCGCGCCCGGGCCCCCGGCTTTCACATCTATAGGGAGGGTCTGTGATGTCAGGCCACGACGATTTTGCTTTCGATCCCCTGCCAGGGCTGCCGGAACGGCCCCCAGAGGGTGAGTTGATCCTGTGGCAGGGACGCCCCGATACCTGGGCTCTGGCACGCGATGCCTTCCGCTTCCGCTGGCTGGCCGTGTATTTCGCGCTGATCGTGCTGTGGCGCGCGGGCACTGGCCTGGCCGATGGCGGGCTGGCACTGGGGCTGGCGATGGGCCTGCCCTATCTCGGCCTCGGGCTTTTGGGCCTTGGGGTGGTCTGGCTTTTGGCCTTTGCCCAGGCCCGCGCCACCACCTACACGCTGACCACCGCCCGCGCAGTCCTGCGCATCGGTGCGGCGCTGCCGGTGACCTTCAATTTGCCCTTCGCACAGATCGGCTCGGCCGACCTTGACCTGCGCCGCGATGGCACGGGCACGATCGCCTTTGACACCCTGGGCGAGACCCGGATCGCGGCTTTGGTCGCCTGGCCGCATGTCCGCCCCGGGTTCTGGGCCAAGACCCAGCCGGCGCTGCGGTCCATCCCCGATGCCGCCCGCGTTGCCCGCATGTTTGCCGATGCGGCCGAAGCGCGGTTGACCCAACCCAAGATCAGCCGCGCCGGTACGGATATGGGCAACGGCACGGGCCTTGCGCCCGTCGCAGCCGAATAGGAGCCGCCCCCATGACCCAAGCAAGCCCAACCCTGCCCTCACCCACCTATCGCCGCCAGACCGGCGACATGGTGCCGCGCCTTTTGTTGCGCGCGATGCTGGCACTTGCGCTGTCGGCGCTGGCGATCACCAGCTTTGCCGTCCTCACCGGGCGCGAACCGGTGGCCCAGCCCGAGCCCTCGACCGCACTGCGCGACCGCTGGCTGGTGCTGGAGGGACACGATGCCCAGGCCGTCACCGTGCGCACCCCCGATGGCGAAGTGCTGGTTGATCTGCCGCATGGCGGCTTTGTCACCGTGGTGCAAAGTGGCCTCGCTACCGAACGGCGCAAGCACGGGATGGACCCGCTGCGCCCCGTCCGGCTGGTGGAATATGCCAACGGTCGCTTGGCCATCGAGGACCCGGACACTGGCTGGAGCATCGAGCTTTACGCCTTCGGGGCCGACAACAAGGCCGCCTTCGTGCGGCTGCTGGATCAGGAATAGGAGGCCGTCCCATGGCAATCTTCAAGCGCAAGACCGAACGGGTGCCCTGCACCGTCGAGGTCAGCCACCGGTTTGAATCTCTGCATGCCCATGTGCGTTTCAATAACGGCGCCGTGGTCTATCCGGGCGACGAGGTGCTGGTGCATGGCGCGCCAGTCCTTGCCGCCTACGGCGAGGTCATCGTCGAGGACCGCACCGCCACCATCACCCGCGCCACCGCCGTTGAGCGGCTGTGGACCCGACTTACCGGAGATTTCGGCTTTATGGAGCTGTGCGAGTTCTCCTTTTCCGAGGAGATCCGGCTATGAACGCAACACCGATGGACCTTTATCCGGAGAACCCGGATGCCGACCTGATCGTGGAGCCCACGGTCGACACGACGGCGATGGCCACGGAAACCACGCTCCTCAACCCGCGGTTCTACACCACCGACTTCGACGAGATGGACCGCATCGACGTGACCCCGGTCCGCGCCGACTGGGACAAGCTGATCGGCCAGATGAAATCGGACCCGAACAAGGGCCATTTCAAGAAGACTGACGCCTGGGACAAGGTCGACTGGGACGGCATGGACCCGGCGCTGCGGCGCGAGTTCATCGATTTTCTGGTCTCAAGCTGCACCGCCGAGTTCTCGGGCTGTGTCCTTTACAAGGAAATGAAGCGTCGCGGCACCAATGCCGACGTGTGCGAGTTGTTCAGCTACATGGCGCGGGACGAGGCGCGGCATGCCGGCTTCATCAACGACGCGCTGCGCGAGGCTGGGGTGGCGGTGAACCTTGGGTTCCTGACCAAGGCCAAGAAATACACCTATTTCCGGCCCAAGTTCATCTACTACGCCACCTACCTGTCGGAAAAGATCGGCTACGCCCGCTACATCACCATCTTCCGGCACCTGGAGGCGCATCCCGAACAAAGGTTCCACCCGATCTTCAAATGGTTCCGCGAATGGTGCAACGATGAGTTCAGCCATGGTGAGGCCTTTGCCCTGATCATGAAGACCGACCCCAAGCTGACCACCAGCTTCACCAACCGGTTGTGGATCAAGTTCTTCCTGACCGCCGTCTATTCGACCATGTGGGTCCGCGACCATGCAAGGCCCGAGTTCCACAAGGCGCTGGGGGTCGAGATCAGCTGGTACGATCAAGAGGTGTTCCGCAAGACCAGCACCATCGCGCGGCAGATCTTCCCGATGGAACTGGACATCGACCACCCGCGCTGGATCCCGAACCTGGAACGCATGAACCGGACCTTCATCGCGATGGATGCGGCCAAGCGGCAAGGCGGCATCGCCGGCCGCGTCAAGGGCTGGGCTTTGGGGGCAAAGGCATTTTTAACCTTTGTCAGCCTCTACACCATCCCGGTCAAACGGCACGCCTTGCCCGCCAATGTGCGGCTGGAGCCGACGTATTGACCGAGATTTCCCATACCGCTGTTCCGGCAGCGGGTAGGCAGAGGGGATGGGCGCGTCCCTTCTGCCGGTGCGGCACCTCCCCTCGGGGGTGCCGCACATGACCAATTCCTGGATCGCGGCCCTGATGGCGCTGTTTCTCTGGTGGTTTTCCACCGGCGCGATCCTGTGGCGCGTCCGCCATGCCGACCGGGCGGGCGGCCAGGCGCATCAGATGTCGGTGGTCTGGGGCCTGCCCCTGCTGGCGGGCGGGGTCTGGGGCCTTGCCGTGACCCTGGCCGAGCCGACGGTTCCAGCCACCTACGCGGCTTTCCTGTCGGCCCTTGCGGTTTGGGGCTGGATCGAGCTTGCCTTCCTGTCGGGCGTCATCACCGGCCCGAACCGTGCCCGCGCCACGCCCCAGGCCCGGGGCTGGGACCGCTTTGTCCAAGCCACCCTGACCATCCTGTGGCATGAGCTTTTGCTGATCACGGCCTTGCTGATCCTGGCCCTTGCAGCGATACCCGCGGCCAACCCCTTTGGCCTTTACACCTTTGCGGTGCTGTTCTTTGCCCGCGCCTCGGCCAAGCTGAACCTGTTTTTCGGCGTGCCGCGCATCCATACCGAATTTCTGCCGCGTCCTCTTGCGCATCTGGCCAGCCATTTCCGCCATGCCGGAATGAACTGGCTGTTCCCGATTTCGGTCACCGCGCTGACCTTTGCTGCCGCCTGCTGGCTGGAGCGCGCCATCTCTGCACCAACCGATGCCGCCCGCGCCGGGCATGTGCTGATCGCGGCGCTGACCTTGCTTGCGCTCCTTGAACACTGGTTCATGGTGCTTGCCCTGCCCGACCAGAAGCTTTGGCGCTGGATGCTGCCCGAAAGCCCCGCTAGCCTTGACCCCACCGTGACGGTTCCATCCGGCCTTACGACAAGAAAGTGATCCCATGGACTTTGCCAGCCATTTCCAAAGCCAGCTTGACGCCCTGAAATCCGAAGGCAACTACCGCACCTTCGCCGATATCGAACGGCGTACCGGCGCATTTCCCCAGGCCAACCGCCACGGCACGACAGTCGAGGAGGTGACGGTCTGGTGCTCGAACGATTATCTTGGCATGGGCCAGCACCCGGACGTGATCGCCTCCATGTGTGAGACCACCAAGGCTTGTGGGGCCGGCGCGGGCGGCACGCGCAACATCAGCGGCAACACCATCCAGCACCGCGCGCTAGAGATTGAACTGGCGGATCTGCATGGCAAGGATGCAGCCTTGCTGTTCACCTCGGGCTATGTGTCGAACTGGGCGGCGCTGTCCACGCTTGGCAGCCGTATCCCCGGCGCGGTGATCCTGTCGGATGAGGGCAACCATGCCTCGATGATCGAAGGCATTCGCCATTCGCGCGCCGACAAGGCCTTGTGGCGGCACAACGACTGGCGCGACCTGGACCGCAAGCTCAAGGCTGTCGGCGACCGGCCAAAGATCGTGGCCTTTGAGTCAGTCTATTCCATGGACGGCGACATCGCCCCCATCCGTGAGATCGTCGAGGTCTGCGAGGCGCATGGTGCCCTCTCATACATCGATGAGGTCCATGCCGTCGGCATGTATGGCCCCCGAGGTGGCGGGGTGACCGAAGAAAGGGGCCTTGCCCACCGCATCGATGTGATCGAAGGCACGCTGGGCAAGGCTTTCGGCTGCATGGGCGGCTATATCACCGGATCGACCGCGCTGGTCGATTTTGTCCGCAGCTTTGCCAGCGGCTTCATCTTCACCACCGCCATCCCGCCATCCGTCGCGGCGGCGGCAACCACCTCGATCCGGCATCTCAAGGTGTCAGGCACCGAACGGGCGGCGCAAAAGGCCAACGTGGCGCTGTTGCGCCAGAAACTGGACCGCGCCGGCATCCCCCATATGGCAAACGACAGCCACATCGTTCCGGTGATGATCGGCGACCCGGTAAAGTGCCGAATGATCAGCGACATCCTGATGGCCGACTGGGGCATCTATGTCCAGCCAATCAACTATCCCACGGTGCCGAAGGGAACAGAACGGTTGCGCCTCACCCCCGGGCCCCACCACAGCGAGGCTGACATCGACAAACTGGTTGCGGCCCTTAGCTCGCTTTGGCGTCAATGCGCGATTTCGCACGCAGTCGCGTGAAATTGCACAAGCGGGGCCTTGCCAAATGCGCCTTGGGCGACACTATAGAGCCAAGACTAACCTTCGGAGGAAATCCATGCGTCTTTCCCTTATCGCTTTCACTTTCGCCAGCCTGGCCGTGCCCGCAGTGGCGCAGGACATCGAAGCTGGGGCAAAAGTGTTCAACCAGTGCCAGACTTGCCACGTCGTCCAGAACGAGGCTGGTGAAGTGCTCGCCGGCAAGAATGCCAAGACCGGCCCGAACCTGTACGGCATGCCGGGCCGCGTCGTCGGCAGCTATCCTGAGTTCAAGTATGGGGACTCGATCGTTGCCGTGGGTGCTGCAGGTCAGGTCTGGGACGAGGTTAATTTCGTCGCTTATGTCCAAGACCCGGCTGCTTGGCTGAAAGAGACCCTGGGCGACGACAAGGCCAAGTCCAAGATGACCTACAAGCTGAAGAAGCCGGAAGATGCGGCCAATGTCTGGGCCTTTATCTCGTCGCTGTCGCCCGCTCCGGCGGCTGCTGCCGAAGGGGAAGCCCCTGCAGCTGACGCTGCGGCACCGGCCACCAACTAACGGATCGCCCAAGGGGCCAGGGGTGCTGCAACCGCGCCCTTGACGCCAACCTTTCCCGACGGCCGCGCCCCCCCCTGGGCGCGGCCGTTTCCATATTGGCCTGCGCCCCCTGTCGTGTGTCCTGAATGGCCAGTCCCTTTGGTCCGGTCCCCTTCGTCCAGTCCTTTTGGCCAGTCCTTTTGGCCAGTCCTTCTTGGACCAAGGCAGGAAACGCTTGACAGTTGCGCCCTTTCGCCGAAATGTTGAACGGATATTCAATGGCGCGCGCGGCCACGGCCAGCCTGTGTGACCCCGCGCGCCCGAAGGAGGCCCCGATGACCAGCCAGCCCGACACGCAAGGCCCCAAATCCTGCGACCCGCGCCACGCCATCCTGTTCCAACCGCTGCGGATCGGCCCGGTCACCACCAAGAACCGCTTTTACCAGGTGCCGCATTGTACCGGCATGGGCTGGGCCCGCCCCCGCACCCTGGCCGAGATGCGCGGCGTCAAGGCCGAGGGGGGCTGGGGCGTGGTCAATACCGAATATTGTTCGATCCACCCGACCTCGGACGACCAGACCCATATCAGCGCCAGCCTTTGGGATGACGGCGACATCCGCTCGCACCGGCTGATGACCGACAAGGTGCATGCCCATGGCGCGCTTGCCGGGTGTGAACTTTGGTATGGTGGCTCGCGCAGTGCCAACATGGCCACGCGGCTGGTGTCGATGGATGTGGCCGCGCGGCCCAATGGCGTCGGCCACCCGTTCCAGTCCCGCGCCATGGACAAGACCGATATCCGCAACTATCGCCGCTGGCACCGCAATGCCGCCCTCCGTGCCCGCGCCGCCGAGTTTGACATTGTCTATGTCTATGCCACGCATGGCTATCTGCTGGCGCATTTCCTTGACCCTGAAACCAACACGCGCAGCGACGAATATGGCGGTTCCTTGGAAAACCGCACCCGCCTGGTCCGCGAGGTGATCGAAGAGACGAAAGAGGCCATCGGCGACCGCTGTGCCGTCGCCGTGCGCTTTGCCGCCGATGAGGTGACCGGTGAGGATGGCCAGCCGATCCTTGGCGAACGGCGCGAGATGTTTGCCATGCTGGCCGAAATGCCCGACCTCTGGGACATCAACATTCAGGACTATTCGCTGGAAATGGGCGCCTCGCGCTTTGCCAAGGAAGGCGCGCTGGAGCCTTACATGCAATGGGTGCGCTCGGTCACGACCAAGCCCGTGGTCACGGTGGGGCGCTATACCTCGCCCGATGCGATGGCGCGGCTGGTGCGGTCGGGGGTGACCGACCTGATCGGCGCGGCCCGGCCCTCGATCGCCGACCCCTACTTGCCGAACAAGATCGCGGAAGGCCGGCTGGAGGATATCCGCGAATGTATCGGCTGCAATGTCTGCTATTCTGGCGACAGTCTGGCGGTACCGATCCGATGCACGCAGAACCCCACCATGGGCGAGGAATGGCGTCAGGGCTGGCATCCCGAAAAGATCGCCGCCCGGGCCTTTGACGCGCTGGTGCTGGTGGTCGGCGCGGGGCCTGCGGGGCTGGAGGCCGCGCGCGCGCTGGGGCGGCGGGGCTACCGCGTGGCCCTGGCCGAGGCGGGCAAGGTGCTGGGCGGGCGCGTGACCCGCGAAGCCACCCTGCCGGGGATGAGCGAATATATCCGCGTGCGCGACTACCGCGTGCAGCAGCTGCAAAAGCTGCCGCATGTCGAGGTGTATCTCGATAGTCGCCTGACCGCGCAGGATGTGCTCGACTTTGGGGCCGATCATGTGGTGATCGCCACCGGCGCGCGCTGGCGGCGCGATGTGTTCGGAGCCAAGCGCTTTGGCCCGATTGCCGATGACGCCACCCCGGTCCTGACCCCCGACGACATCATGGACGGCACCCTGCCCCAGGGTCCGGTGGTGGTCTATGATGCCGATGGCTATTACATGGGCGGCGTGATTGCGGAACGGCTGCGCAAGGCCGGGCTGGAGGTGACGCTGGTCACGCCCGACGCGCAGGTTTCCCCCTGGGCCGAAAAGACCGGTGAAGGCTGGCGCGTTCCCGGGCATCTGATGCGCCAGGGCATCACTTTGGTCACCGCTCAGTCGCTGACCTGGTTTGACGGTGCCAAGGTCACGCTGGCCTGTGTCCACAGCGACCGCGAGACTACGCTTGCCGCGCAGGGTCTGGTGCTTGTCGGCCAGCGCGCGCCGGTGGATGACCTTTACACCGGCTTGCAGGCCATGGCGGTTGATGGCCCCCTGCCCTTCACCCTGGCGCGGATCGGCGATTGCGAGGCCCCGGCGATCATCGCGGCGGCCACCTATGCCGGGCACCGCTATGCGCAGGACCTGGGCCGGGCGGTGGATATCGACCTGCCGTTCCGCCACGAAAAGATCGACGTCGGGGCCGAGCTTCCCGCCCTCTGGCAGCAGCAGGCCGCCGAATGACCGGGGGCGTTGGCACTTTGGTCGATGCGGCGACGCTGGCGGCAAGCGAGGCCGAAGTGCTGGCCGCCCCGCGCGATCACGGCTCGGTACGGCTGCTTTGCGCGCGTCCAGCACCGAACCAGCGCCACTTCCCCGACCGTCTGACCCTGACCCGCGCGGTTGGCGTGCTGGGCGATTTCGAGGCGTCGCAGCCTTGGCTGGTCCTGGCCGACGGCAGCCCCGACCCGCGCAATCAGGTCAGCCTGATGCCTGCCCGCGTGCTGGATCTGGTCTGGCGCGACCGCGACCCGCGCTTGTATCCGGGCGACAACATTGCTGTCGACATGGACCTGAGCCACGCCAACCTGCCCACCGGCGCGCTGTTGCAGGTCGGCAGCGCCGTGCTGCGGGTCAGCGACGAGCCGAACGATGGCTGCGCCAAGTGGAAAGTGCGCTGCGGCCGGGATGCCTATGCCTGGGTGCGAGACGCCCGCCACCGTGCCCTGCGCCTGCGGGGGCTTTACTGTTCGGTCGAACAGGATGGCGAGGTGGCACTGGGGGACCGGATCACAAAGCTGTAGGTCGTCGCGTCGTTTTTGCGAAGCTCTCGCAACAACATTGACAATGCGACTGATTTGCATGTAAGCCATGCCTTGGTCTGCATCACCAAAAAAGGTCCGCCATGCTGTGCGCTTTGTTCCGATCCGGTTTGCTGGCCGGCGGGGTTGCAACTTTGGCCACCGCCGCGCTTGCCGATGACCGCCTGACCGTGGTCACCACCTTTACCGTCATCGCCGACATGGCCGCCAATGTGGCGGGCGACGCGGCGGATGTGGTGTCGGTTACCAAACCGGGCGCCGAGATTCACGGCTATGAGCCCACGCCGCAGGACATTGTCCGCGCCTCGGACGCCGATCTGATCCTGTGGAACGGGCTGAACCTTGAGCTGTGGTTCGAACAGTTCCTGACCAATCTGGGCGACATCCCCGCTGCCACCCTGTCGGACGGGATCGTGCCCATTCCGATCGCCTCGGGATCGTATGAGGGCAAGCCGAACCCGCATGCCTGGATGGGGCTGGAAAACGCGCTGATCTATGTCGACAACATCGAAAAAGCCCTTGCCGCGCAAGACCCGGACAACGCCGCCATCTATGCGGCCAACGCCGCCGCCTACAAGGACCGGCTGCGTGGTGCCCTTGCGCCTCTCATCGCCGCGATTGCGGCTGTGCCCGAAGACCAGCGTTGGCTGGTGACCTGCGAAGGCGCGTTCAGCTATCTGGCCCGCGATCTGGGGCTGAAAGAGCTTTATCTGTGGCCGATGAACGCCGACCAGATGGGCACGCCGCAGCAGGTGCGTGGGGTCATTGACGGGGTACGCGACCATGCAATCCCGGTGGTGTTTTGCGAAAGCACGGTGAACCCCGCACCCGCCGAGCAGGTGGCGCGCGAAACCGGGGTGGCCTATGGCGGCGTGCTTTATGTCGACAGCCTTAGCGACCCCGACGGCCCGGTGCCGACCTATCTCGACCTCTTGCGCGTGACGACCGAAACCGTGGCCGCCGGCCTGACACAGGCAACAGAATGACCCAAAGCCCCGAAGGCATCGTTGCCCGCAACCTGACCGTGACCTACCGCAACGGCCACACCGCGCTGTGGAATGCCAGTTTCGAGATTCCGCGCGGCACGGTAACGGCCCTGGTGGGGGTGAACGGCGCGGGAAAATCGACGCTGTTCAAGGCGCTTATGGGCTTTGTCACCGCGGCCCGGGGCGAGATCCGGATCCTTGGCCTGCCGGTACGCGAGGCGCTGCGCCGCAATCTGGTAGCCTATGTGCCACAAGCCGAAGAGGTGGATTGGGCCTTTCCCGTGCTGGTCGAAGACGTGGTGATGATGGGCCGCTACGGCCACATGGGTTTTCTGCGCCGCCCGTCAGCTGCCGACCGGGCGGCGGTGGACCTTGCACTTGCGCGGGTGAACATGACCGACTTCCGCCAGCGCCAGATCGGCGAGTTGTCGGGCGGCCAGCGCAAGCGGGTGTTTCTGGCGCGGTCCTTGGCACAGGACGGGCAGGTGATCTTGCTGGATGAACCCTTTACCGGCGTCGATGTGCGCACAGAGGAGCAAATCGTGACCCTCTTGCGCGAATTGCGCGACGAGGGGCGGGTGATGCTGGTGTCCACCCACAACCTTGGCTCGGTGCCCGAGTTTTGCGACCGCACCGTGCTGGTCAAGGGGACCGTGCTGGCCTATGGGCCGACCGAGACCACCTTTACCCGCGCCAACCTTGAGGCAGCCTTTGGCGGCGTCTTGCGCCATTTCACCCTTGGCGGCGATGTGCTGCACGACGATGCCGACGCGCGCAGCATCACCATCATGACCGATGACGAACGCCCCTTCGTGCAATACGGCGACAAGACGCAAAAGGTTGATGCCGCGCCATGATGGCCACCCTGCTGGAACCGTTCGGCTATGGCTACATGACCAACGCGATGTGGGTGTCGGCGCTGGTCGGCGGGGTCTGCGCGTTTCTATCCTCTTACCTCATGCTGAAAGGCTGGTCGCTGATTGGCGATGCGCTGTCCCATTCGGTGGTGCCGGGGGTGGCCGGGGCCTACATGCTGGGTCTGCCATTTGCGCTGGGCGCGTTTGTGTCGGGGGGCCTTGCGGCGGCGGCAATGCTGTTCCTGTCGGACCGCTCGGGGCTGAAGGTGGATGTGATCATCGGGCTGATCTTCACCGCGTTCTTCGGGCTTGGGCTGTTCATGGTGTCGGTCAGCCCGGTTCCCATCGACATCATGACCATCACCATGGGCAATATTCTGGCAATCACGCCCGAAGATACCCTGCAACTGGCGATCATCGGTCTGGTGTCGCTGGTGATCCTGACCGCCAAGTGGAAGGACCTGATGGTGACCTTCTTTGACGAAAGCCATGCCCGCACCATCGGGTTGCGGCCGGGGCTGCTGAAGGCGATGTTCTTCGTGCTTCTGTCGGCATCCGTGGTGGCGGCGATGCAGACGGTGGGGGCGTTCCTGGTGATCGCCATGGTGGTGACACCAGGGGCCACGGCCTACCTCTTGTGCGACCGCTTTCCCAGACTGATCCTGACTTCGGTTGCTATTGGCACGCTGACCAGCTTTGTCGGGGCCTATGCCAGCTATTTCCTGGACGGAGCCACGGGCGGCATCATCGTGACGCTGCAAACGCTGGTCTTCCTTTTGGTGTTTCTGCTGGCACCCAAACACGGATTGCTGGCCACCCGCCGCAAGGCTGCCCGGGCCTTGCGCGACGGACCGGAGGCACGGGGATGATCGACCTTGACACCCTTCTGCTACCCTTCCGGTTTGGCTTCATGCAGAACGCCTTTCTGATCTCGGGGATCGTGGCGGTGCCGACGGCGCTTTTGTCGTGCTTTTTGGTGCTGAAGGGCTGGGCGTTGATGGGCGATGCCATCAGCCACGCCATCCTGCCGGGCATCGTTCTGGCCTATATCCTGGGTGCCCCCCTGATCGCCGGAGCCTTTGGCGCGGGCATGTTCACCGCCCTTGCCACCGGCTTTCTGGCTGGCCACAGCCGCTTGAAGCAGGACACGGTGATGGGCGTGGTGTTTTCCGGCATGTTCGGGCTGGGCATCGTGATGTTCGTCGCGGTCAAGCCCGACCTGCATCTGGACCATATCCTCTTTGGCAACATGCTGGGGGTCGAAGCGCATGAGCTTTGGCAGTCTGGCATCATCGCTGGGGGGGTCACGCTGGTGCTGGGCCTGAAATGGCGCGACTGGCTATTGCAAAGCTTTGATCCGGCGCAGGCGCAAGCCTCGGGGCTGTGGGTGGGGGCTTTGCATTACGGGCTTTTGGCGCTGATCTCGTTGACCATCGTGGCCACGCTGACCGCCGCCGGGCTGATCCTGGCGGTGGCGTTGCTGATTGCGCCGGGGGCGATTGCGTTCCTTTTGGTGCGGCGGTTCGCGACGATGCTGTGGGTGTCGGTGCTGGTCTGCCTGACGGGCATGCTGACCGGCACCTATGCCAGTTTCTTTCTGGACAGCGCACCCGCCCCCACCATCGTGCTGATCCTGACCGCGATGTTCATCGCCGCCTTCGCGCGCCGCCAGGTCCTGAACCGCCGCGCCTTTGCCGGGCTGGCGCGTCAGGCAACGGGCGCGCAATAGACCCGGTACAGGGTTCCCAACACGCGGAGGGAGCCAACCTAGCACCCAACTCTCTCTCGTGTCAGAGGCAGCCTTTGCGCACTTGAGCGAATTGCTGCGAGATTTTTTTGGGCTGTGTCTCGCAACTGTCTGCCGTTTCCGGCAGCTACCATACCGGCCGCGAAATTGCCCAGCAGCTGAGGGCGCTGCAGGTATGGGTCGGGGAGTTGGAGGCGATAGAGCAAGCCCTATCGCCGAAGCCGTCATCAGACGTCGATGGCCGTCGTCTTCCAGACATCTTGCGCCAGAGCGATGAGCAGCCCGTGGCGCTTCTCGATGGACGCGGCATTCTGAGCTACCCCCCGAAAATCGGACAGTGACGGAAGCTACGATCTGACGTCTGCTGGTCTCCAATAACGAGGAGAACAGACATGTCGAAACGCAGGAACCATGACTCGGCGTTCAAGGCGCGTGTGG